>Ga0209777_10001311_pt1 | contig 36730 bp, 24 predicted proteins | sample FrelakmetHBP12HB_FD_187147 | JGI IMG/M metagenome (GOLD analysis project Ga0209777, IMG submission 187147) | Freshwater lake sediment microbial communities from the University of Notre Dame, USA, for methane emissions studies -HBP12 HB (SPAdes)... | ecosystem: Environmental > Aquatic >...
CCATTGTACTCGTCAAGCAGCCGCTGGGAGATCTCCTTGATGCGCCGCGCCTTCGTCTTATAGAAACCCACAGGATAAATCAAAGATTCCAATCTCTCCACCGGCACCTTGACCATCTTCTCTGGAGTAGAAAACGAACCAAGCAGACGCCGCGCCGCCACCGCCGTCACCTCATCCTTCGTCCGCAGACTCAACAAACACGACACCAACGTCGTAAACGGCGTCCGAGGATACCCTGGATCCTCCTCACCCAACGCCGACGCATCCACCGCGTCCACCACTCGGCGGATGCCGGCAAAAACCTTCTCCAAATGCTGTAAACGCTTGACCATCCCGATACCCCTATTTATCCCTGCGAAGCCTGCGGAATCCAAAACGGATGACTGATATCCTGAAACGCCGTCACCGCCGCCGTCGCACCACCACCCGTCGCCGTCACAATCTGCCGCACACCACCAGTCAAATCACCAGCAGCAAGAACACGAGGGATGTTCGTACGACCAGACCGATCCACCACCACATACCCCTCAGGCGTCACCGTCACACCAAGCTGGACCGCAAGCCGATTACTTGGTACACTACCAACCGCAACAAACACCCCTGCCACATCTAACGTCTGCGTCGTCCCTGATTTCAGGTCCTTGACCACAACCGACGACACTTGAGCCGCCCCTGTAATCGACTCCACCTCCGTATCGAACAACACCGGGATCTTCCCCTGCCGCACCGACTCCTGCAACGCCGCATCCGCAGTCAATCGAGGACCGTGACACACCACCGTCACCGACGCACCCAGGTTCTTGAGATACAACGCATCAGTCAACGCCGTGTTCCCACACCCGACGACTGCGACCGCCTTCTCACGGAAGAAAAAACCATCGCACGTCGCACAATAACTCACACCATGACCAGTATAGCGCTCCTCACCAGGCACACCCAGCTTCCGAGCCACCGCACCCATCGCAAGGATCACCACCTTCGCCTGATACCGCTGCTTCGTACTGATGACCTCGACATACCGACCGATCTTTACCTCAAGGACATCCTCACCCTCAACGATAGGAACGTACGTCCGCGCCTGCATACTGATAAGCTCCATGAGTTGCCGACCAGGAATCGATTGCACACCCGGCCAGTTCTCCACCACCGGCGTGATCGACACCTGACCACCCACCACATTTCTTTCCAGCACAATCGTCCGCAATCCGCTGCGCGCGGCATAAATCCCTGCCGTCAACCCTGCAGGACCAGCGCCGATGATCGCGATATCCACCTCCACCGCCTGCTGCTCCCCCGGTGCAACACGAGGCGCTGCCGGCTTCAACGTCACCAGTTCCTCAATGAACTGCTCCTCAGGCTCATATCCCGGCGTAAGCAGTTTATCATTAATCACCGTCAACGGCACTCCCGTCATGTTAAACGGTTTCGCAACATCGGGAAACTGAGAAACATCCACCGACTCGACCCATACACGATCAGGACGCTGTATCGCAGCCCGGACCGCATTCAACACCTGCCCAGGACAGTACGGGCATACCGTCGTCACCAGCACTTGCACTCTACGAGCATCATGCAACTGAGACAACACTTCCGCCGACTCCTTCGACAATTCGCTGTCACCAGTCGACGCCATAATCAACGCACCGATAAACGACCGACCCTCCTCACCAAACGGCCCACCCACCACACGGATATGATTCCGTTCTGGCTGGATCAGAATCGTCGGCGACCGCGACACGCCCAATGTCTTCGCAGCTGGATCATCCATCGTCTTGAATCGCGCAGATATATTTGACGATAACCGCGTCAACTCCCCGATGAACTTTACTGTCAGCGTGCTGTATTCTTCGTTCTCCCCCTTCTTCGTATACACCTCCAAGACCACAGGGTCTTTCAATTCCTGGAATCGTTCACGAAGAACTGCACGAGCATCTTCTGGAAGCGTCCACTCCTCTGTCTCATCCTTCGGCATCACTACTAGAGAAAAGTCGAACCACTATAAGAGTTTCGACACTCCATTGCTTCATCCAGATGTTTTTTCCCATCGGCTCGGTTTGGCCTCATGATAATTCAATGACCAGTTTTGGGGTGGCACGCGCTCGCTGGTTATTGTATTCGACAGTAAGAAAGGCTTATTCTATGAATGACGTCAGAATAAAGATTAGGATGATGGCAAGGATTGTAGTAAACACAGTCTTCCAGTTAGGGTTTTTGTAGGTCTCAGGGAGTAGGTTGACGGCGCCGATGTAGATGAACTCGCCGGCGAAGATACCCAAGATGATGGCGAGGGCGGTTTGGTTGATGAAGAAGAGGAAGGTTGCGGCGATACCCAGGATTGGTGCCAGGGAGTCGGCGAGGAGGAAGAGGGTGGCTTTTTTGACGTGCTGTTTGTTTTTCAGCATCAGGGTGACGGTGTTGATGCCGTCGGTGAAATCGTGGAAGATGACGGCGAAGGCGACGACGAGGCCGACGGCGGCGTTGACTTGGTAGCTGGCGCCGATGGCGGCGCCGTCAAGGAAGCTGTGGATGACGAGGCTGCCGGCGCCGATGGGCCCCATGATGTGGCCGTGTCCTTCTTCATCGTGGTGGGGGTGGATGAGGAAGTATTTTTCGAGGATGGTGTAGAAGATGAAGCTGGCGACGACGGCGATCCAGATGTAGCGTGTGGAGATGGGGACGTCGTTGGCCAGGTTGAGGCTTTCGGGGAGGATGTCGAAGAAGGTGACGGCGATGAGGCTGCCGGCGGCGAATGCGAAGAAGTAGGGGAGGGCTCGTTTGAATTTGATGGCGAGTGTGCCTCCGATGAGGGTGGAGAGGAAGGTGGTGAACGCGAGGGCGAGGAGGAGCCAGTCCATCGGTCGGTCGTATTCACGTTGGTGTTAATAGGTTTTTAGTCCGCTTTTTTTTATTCCTGGCTGATGTAGAGGAGCATGGTCAGGCCGATGATTTCGAAGACGCTGACGATGACGAGGACGCTGCCGAAGCCGCCGAAGCCAAACCCGATGCTTTCTCTGATGCGCACGTACGGGATGGCGGCGCTTACAAACAGGTTGCGTAGGGCGCTGATGCTGACGATGGTCTCAGCGAGCAGCGGGATGAGGAAGATGAGCAGGCCGATGATGTAGCGGGACTTTGTTTTAAGGACGATTTTGAAATAGACGGCGATGACTCCTATGAGGAGGAGGACGCTGATGCAGACGATGACGACGCCGAAGGTGGGCAGGATGATTTGTTCCGTGGTCAGGTTCTGTTGGAAGTAGGGGTTTTGACCTGGAGGTAAGAACGGGTTGTCGAACTGGTCGTTGATTTGTTGGATGATATTGTTGGTCTCGTTGATGAAGACGTTGGAGAGGATGAGGCCTGCGACGATGCCGATGATGAACAGAGAAATGATATAGAAGATAGCGCGTTTGTTGAGGCCGGGTTTCGTCAGGACAGTCTCATGGTAGGTCGGCTGTGACGGTGCGGTCGGCTCTGTGGGTGTGGTGGTAAGGTCCGGGCTGGTGGGTTGTGGTGCGTCCGGTAGTGGCATCTGATCGTTCATATTTTTCATCTACTCCTTTCTTATGTATGGCTGAGTTAATCTGTTTTCTTCCCAATTTTATCCCAAATTTCTTGGAAATAGGTGAGGTTCTCTTCCAGGCTTGGCGCGGGGAAGTAGGTTTTTCCGTAGCCGCTGCCGGCGCTAGTGATGAGTCCGTTTTTCTCAAGGACTTGGAGGTGGTAGCGGGTGGTCTTGTAATCCAGTGAGAGGATCTTGGACAGCTCGTTGGCGTTGTGTGGTGTGGTGAGCAGTTCGTGGAGAATGCGGCCGCGATTCTGTCCTCCTAGGGAATTGGCAAGTAGCCACCACAGAATATTCTTGATTGCGGCCATTGTACGACGTTGGGTAAAAGAGACTTGGCTCTTAAAGAATTCGTCAGCAGAAACGAGTATGAGACCACTGATATTATATCACTGGTTTCTCGTAGCGAACCGCCTCCGTGTTTTTCGCCGTGTGTCGACGTAGCAAGGAGAATGGGGAGACATTTGGGAATGAATTGGGAGACAGTTGTGAAAAATACATAAAATAACGAGGCGACTAACAGGATAGTGAAGGTGATTAAAAAAAATGAACAAACGCACCATCATCATCGGAGGACTGCTCGCAGTCCTTCTGCTCGGCTCTGTCGGCGCCGTGTTCACCACCGCGCAGAACAGCACCGGGACCCTCCCGACAACGGACCCCTGGCAAACGCACTCACTGAACGGCACCGTACCCTTCCATGGAGACAGCAGCCGTGTCAACATGACATGCCGGCCCATGTTCCGAGGCGGTCGTGACTTCCGATTCATCCCACCCGGCATAAACCTCACTCCAGCTCAATGGAATGAACTAAACACCACCTTAGCCTCCCTCCGAGAACAAAACGCGACCATCCAGGAAACCAGACTGGCGATCTTCCAACTCCTCGACTCCTTCGGCGTCTACGACGCCCAACTGAACACCTCCATTTCCAACACCCAACGACGCCTCGACATCCTGAACCGAGAAAAGGAGCTCCGAAGCCAAGGCTACAACTGGACAACCATCGAGACCATGATCCACGAAGAGTTCGGCAACAACACCCAGATCATCGGCCCGAACTCCATGATGTCTGACCGCGGTTTCGGCTGCCCAGGACCCAGAGGACACGGCAGACCAGATTGATAAGAATGAACCCCAACAAACGCCTCCCAACCGCGAGGAAACCCCCTCCATGGTGATTCCCCAACCAAACACGATGAAGGGAAGGACACTAGACCCTCAACGCACACCCAGCGTAACACCTCACCCTTCCCTTCACCTCTCCTCGCAACCCTCCTCCGAACCACCCACGGAGACCCCTCTCAGCGGCCACCTCCCACCACAACTGAGGGAAACAAACACACCCAAATCACCCAAATCAACACCATCACGCTCACCAACCTAAAAAAAAATTACGTTAAAAAAAAAGAAAAAAAATGGGGGAAGAAAACCATGTATGAATATTATCCAACCAATGAAACCACCTACCAACCGAAAAAAACCAAACGACGCCAACTGGGGATGATCGCCGCAGTCAGCATCATCGCCATGTTCATCACCGGCTACGTCGCAGGCGCCGCCTACAACACCAGCACCACCACCACACCCAATATTCAAACCCTCCAACAACAAATCAACACCCTCCAACAACAAGTCACCACCACCTCCGCCCAACACACCCAGACCATCATCGTCGACAACACCTCACTCGCCAGCATCTATGACAACGTCCGCGACGCCATCGTCGTCATCAACGGCATCGTCCCCACCGACACCTTCTTCGGCACCACCTACGGCAACGTCCAAGGCAGCGGCTTCATCTACAGCCAAAACGGCGAAACCGTCATCATCACCAACGAACACGTGGTCCAAGACGCCACCAACATCACCGTCACCTTCTCCAACGGCGACGCCTACCCCGCCACCGTCAAAGGAGAAGACGCCTACGCCGACCTCGCCGTTCTTACCATCGAAGGATCCACCGAACAAGTCATCCCCTTAGAGATCGCCAGCTCCACCGCCCTCCAAGTCGGCGACCCCGTCATCGCCATCGGCAGCCCCTTCGGACTCGGCGGCACCATGACCACCGGCATCATCAGCCAACTCGGCAGAACCCTCCAAGACGACGTCGCCGGCAGCTACCCCATCGCCAACATTATCCAGACCAGCGTCCCCATCAACCCCGGCAACAGCGGAGGACCACTCCTCAACTACCAAGGACAGGTCATCGGCATCACCACCGCCATCATCCAAAACTCCAACGGCCTCGGCTTCGCCATCCCCTCTAACACCCTCCTCCGCGAAATACCCGCCATCATGGCGACCGGCTCCTACGACGAACACGCCTGGCTCGGCGTCTCAGGAACAGACATGACCTACGCCCTCGCCCACACCATGGGCATCAGCACCACCTACGGCTGGCTCATCACCACCGTCACCGCAGGCGGCGCCGCCGACCAAGCCGGCCTCCACGGCGGCACCCAACGCCAGCGATCCATCAACGGGTACCAAACCATCGGCGGCGACGTCATCATCGCCATCGACGGCACCCGCATCGTCAACGGCGACGCCCTCATGTCCTACCTCGAAGAACACACCACCCCCGGACAAATCATCAGCCTGACGATCATCCGAGACCACCAACAACAAACCGTCTCCATGACCCTCGGGCACCGCCCAGTCCTCCCATAAAGAAGACAGAATGGTTGTGCCGAAGCGTCCTAACACCCTCTTTCCTCCCTACGGCACAACCACTCTCCTTTTTTTTCTCCATACCTCCACTCAAAAAAAAACATCCATCCACGACTACGGCACGAATTGGGAATGAATTGGGAAAAATAGGTAAATAGTTTGCAAATCTACCTCATACTATCAATTTTCAAAACAAAACCGAGGCGCCCATGATGAACCCCGTCATCGAACTCCAAGACGTCAAAAAAATCTACCAAATGGACGGCGTCACCACCCCTGCACTCCGCGGCGTCGACCTCAAAATCCACAAAGGCGAATTCCTCGCCATCATGGGACCCAGCGGCAGCGGCAAATCCACCCTCCTCCACATGATCGGCGCCCTCGACAAACCCACCTCCGGTAAAATCATCCTCGATGGCATCGACGTCTCCACCCTCAAAGACTCCGCCCTCGCCCGGCTCCGCGGCAAAAAAATCGGTTTCGTCTTCCAATTCTTCAACCTCCACCCGACCCTCACCGCCCTTGAAAACATCGAACTACCAATGATGATCGCCGAAACAGACAAAAAAGAACGACACCGCAAAGCCCTCGAGCTCCTCAAATCCGTCAACATGGAACACCGCGCCCGCCACCTCCCCAGCCAACTCTCCGGCGGCGAACAGCAACGCATCGCCATCGCCAGAGCACTCGCCAACGACCCGGAGATCATCCTCGCCGACGAACTCACCGGCAACCTCGACAGCAAAACCAAAGCAGAAATCATGCAATTCCTCCTCCACCTACAACAAGAAAGGAAGATGACAGTCACCATCATTACCCACGAACCAGAGATCGCCGCATACGCGGAAACCGTGATTCACATTGTTGATGGAAGAATAGCACAAGGAGGTTCATAAGACCATGAAACAAAATATAATAAAAGCAGCCCTCGCCCTCGGCGTACTTCTCGCACTCAGCCAAAGCACCATCCCACCCGTATTCGCCCAATCAGGCCTCCAAGTCACCTTCAGCACCAACCCCACCATCGTCGCACCTGGCACCGACGGCTACCTCATGGTGAACCTCCGAGCCATCGGAGACTCAGCCGACAACATACAAATTACAGCAACGTCCATGGACGGAAACATCATCACCGCCCACGGCAACTGGGACATCACTGTCGGCAGCATCGACGGCGGCGCCACCTACGCTGTTCCCTTCGAGTTCACCGTCGCCACCACAGCACCCTTCGGATTGTACCAAATCGAGTTTGACATCTACTACTCCGGGGGATCGAAAATCCATCAAACCGCGATGCTCGACATCGAACAACCCTCCTTCATCGACCTCACCTCCGTCACACCAGCATCCGTAAACATCGGACAGAAGACGACCGTCGATTTCAACTTCACCAACACTGGAAAAACCATTTACAACGTCCTGTTCACATGGCAAGACGCCAACGGACTCATCCTCCCCCTCGGCACAGACAACAAAGTCACCATCCCAGTGCTACGCGCAGGGAACATCACGACCGTACCAGTCACCCTCATGGCCAGCCCCTCCCTCTCCCCCGGGATCTACCCGCTGACCATCTCCTTAAAGTTCTTCGACCAAAGCAGCGTGACGAACCAAACCGGAGAGACCATGACTTCCACCGTAGGACTGCAAGTCAGCGGCGCAACCTCCTTTGAAATCGTCGCATCCCAATCAACAACCGGTACGACATCACTGACCGTCATTAACACCGGCGCGAACACGGCAAACTCCGTCATCGTCTCCGTCCCCCAGCAACTAAGCTACACCGTCACCGGCAGCCGGTCAACAAGCCTTGGGAACCTTGATCCTGGCGACTACTCATTAGCAAGCTTCCAAGTGACCTCCAGCAGCCAAAACAGCACCACGCCATTTGGCTTCAACCGATCAGGTAATTTCACCCCGCCATCTGGTCAACGGAATTCCTATAACAGGAGCTTCATGCAGAACCGTACGTTTTCTGGATTTGGCGGAAACGGACTATCTGTAATCATCACCTATACAGACTCTTTCGGAAATAGGCAGACTGAACAAAAACAGGTGAGTCTCTCCTCAAGTTCTAGTGGATCATTCGGCAGTTTCTCCTCAAGAACCAGAAGTAGCACCACAGGGACCTTGGGCTCAACCACTACATCCTCAGGCTCCAGCGGTGGGTTGACATACATTATCGTCGGTATTGTCGGCATCATCCTTATCGCTACGATTGTCTACGTTGGTAGGAAGAAAAAGCTGCCTGGTGTTTCTCGTCTCTTAAAAAGGCGAAAAGAATGAAACTATCTGACATCGTCCGACTCTCACTTAATAGCCTCACCCATCGAGGCCTGCGCAGTTGGCTAACGATTCTCGGGATTATCATCGGGGTCGCCGCGGTCATCGCCATGCTATCAATCGGTGAAGGGATGTCTCAGAATGTCCAGTCGCGCCTCAGTGGATTCGGCGCAGACATCCTTACAGTCAGCGCAGGAACCACTCGGGCGTTTGGCCCTGGGGGCACCTTTTCCGATCGCTTCCAACCAGGCGGTCCCTCTTCCTCTCAGTCCTCGAGCCAATCGTCGAGTCAGTCATCGAGTTCAACGACGAGCCCGACGCTGACGACGACGGATCTCACCGCAATCCAATCAGCGGATGGCGTCGAAGCCGCCACTGGCATCATCTCAGGGCGCGAAGACGTCAGTTACCTGTCACAAAGTGTCACCATCACCGTCGAGGGCATCGATCCTTCGGTCTGGAACACCATGACGACGTCGAAGATTTCCTCCGGCCGACTTCTTGAGTCAGGGGATGGCATGGGTGTCCTCATCGGCAGTCGTGTCGCCAGCGGGATGTTCGACCAGAACATCACCGTGGATTCCCCGATGCTTATCGGTGGAAAGACCTTTACGGTCGTCGGAGTCTTAAAAGAATCCGGGACTGGTGGGTTTGGCGGTGACGACAGGACCGTGTTTCTCACGATGGATGCTGCTCGTAATATTCTCACGAGTATTGATCCTTCAGTTTTCTCGTCGATTCAGGTGAAAGCGATAAGTACTGATACCGTTGATGCGACGATTACCTCGGTGACCAATGCATTGTACGCCTCGCGCATGGTCACATCGGACAATCAGGATTTCACGGTGACATCGCCGACGTCGATGCTGGCAACAATCACGAGTACGATGCAGACTATGACGTTCTTCCTAACGGGTATTGCTGCGGTCTCGTTGCTTGTTGGCGCAATCGGGATTGCGAACACCATGTTCATGTCCGTGATGGAACGAACTCGGCTCATCGGGATTTTGAAGTCTCTTGGCACGAAGAATTCTGAAATCATGAAGTTGTTCGTCACTGAGTCTGGAATCATTGGATTGATGGGCGGGCTGCTTGGTGTGTTCCTAGGGTTTATTGTCGTCGGTATTATCTCTGAGATCGGTTTCAATCTCATGGGTCTCGGCGTGCGAATGGCGGGTGGAACGTCAACGTCTGTTGCTGTCGTCACCCCGCAGCTGGTCGCCTTCGCCCTTGCGTTTTCCACGGTGATCGGAATCGTCTCCGGGTTGATTCCAGCGAGGAAGGCAGCAAGTCTTCAGATTGTGGAGGCGATGCGTAGTGAATAAAAAAATACAAATGAGCGCCCTTGGGGCACTTGTGGTATGCCTCGTGTTGATCCTGAGCGGTTGCGAGACGAGTACGAAGCAGACAACCAGTATCGACAGCAAGCTCGTGGGCACATGGCAGGGCTCCGTTGCTCTATCGTCGTTTCCTGGGAGAGGTAATTCGACGTTGACTCAAATTACGTTTACCGGAAGCACAGCGGCGCTGACGACGATGAACGATTTTGGGACGCGGACAATGAACTGTACTTATACAACCTCCACGGGGTCTTTAGTGTTGACTCCGCAGTATCGGCAAGGGTTTGGCCCTCGGCAGTTCAATAGCACGCAGCCTCCTGGCAACTGGTCCGGGCCAGGGAACGGCACACGACCGAATTGGAATAACTCCAACGGGTCTCGACCTCCGTACAATGGGACATCTCCCGGTAATTGGTCTGGATGGCAGAACAGGTCCTGGCCGGGAAACAGGACGCAGCCAGGTGCACGAGGCAGCATGGAGTTGACGTTCACTTATCGTGTCGATGAGAATGGGGCGCTCTTGTATCTCGATAACGCAGTGTTCACACGAGTCTCGTAAACATTTCAAAAAAAAGTGTGAAAAGGAGTGCGATATCAGAGGCGTACTCCGTCACTTCTCGTTTCGTCTAGTTTAATGACGACGAGGAAGGCCTTGCTTTTTTTCATTATGAGGTCTGAGTGGATGCTATTCTATTGAGAAGAGTAGTGGTGAGAAAAAAAGAGGAGGGGTGGTGGGAGGGTGTCCCACCAAGAGTATGGCTGTTGATTTTGATCGGTCTATTTGCTCTTCAGAGTCCCGTGGGTTTGGGCCTGTGCGAGGAAGAGTGCCAGGTCGCCAGGGATTTCCCTGAAGTCGGAGTTCCCTGCCTTGTCGTAGGCTGTCGCCCGTACGGTGAGGTTCATTTGTGGGATAGGCGAGAGGATCCAGACGTAGGGTGCCTCGTTGTCGATAAACTGTGTGGCGCCCCAGGTCGAGAACTCGACGTAGTCCATGCCACTGGTGTTGTCAAGGCAGACCGCGGTGTAGCGGATCTTGTTGAGCAGGATCTCCTTGTTCAGCTCTATCATGGGCATGATCTTGTCGATCTTGAAGTCAAAGGACTTCGTGGCCTCTTTGTTGCCGACCTTGTCGATGGCGTAGTAGGTGAGCGTGTGGTTGCCATCGGCGGAGACTGCAATCGACCCGGTGTAGACCAACTCGTTACCGCCGTCCAGTGTGTACATGATGCTGCTGATGCCGGACATGGCATCCGTGGCAGCCAGGGTCAGGGCGACGTTGGTGATGTACCAGCCGTTGTTGCCGTTCGGGGCGGTGGGGTTGATTGCCATGGTCGTGGCCGGTGGGGTAGCATCGACGCCGATACCGAGGGCTTTGATGTTGTTGCCGAGGGCGTCGTCTGCGCCGAGCGGGATGTTGACGAACAGCCCATATTCGCCTTCAACCTGGAAGTTGTAGCTGCTGAAGGTCAGGGCTTGCTCGTCGCCGAGAGGCTGCAGGGTGATACCGCCGATCGAGTCCTGGAAGACCAGGGTGCCGTTCGGGTCTGACACGTAGCTGAGGATTTGGACGTCTGTGACCAGGTCGCTTTCGGGGAAGGTCCCGAGGTTGTTGACGACCGCGGAGATCGCAGGCTGGCTGGGGGCGATGTAGAGTGTAACGGGTGGTTGTCCGCCGCCACCGCCGCCTTGTCCGATGCGAGCCCAGATGTTCCAGTTGACGTCGAGGTATCCTCCTGAGGCGTCATAGAGCGATTGCCATGCTCCGTTGAGGTAGGTCATGTCGCCTTTGCCGACGACGTGTGGGCCGCCGTCGCATCCTGCCGGGTATTCGTAAGCCGCATGGGTCCATTCGATGGAGACCCACAGGTCCTTACTGCCGTCGATTGTGACAGGCGGGTCAATGGCGACGTCGAACCATCCGGGTGCGCTGGGGGGTGTGAAGGCTTTGGAGTACAGCAGTGTTCCCGGTGTGGTTGTGGTTCCCGCATCGTAAATCTTGAGGACGCTGGAGATGAGGCTTGGGGCTTTTTCCATTTCGAAGTGGGCGTGGACTTGGTCGATGGTCTGCCCAGCGTAGGCGCCGAGTTCATCCGGCGTGAGGCGTATTGCTGATTCAAAGGTGCCGCCAGCGGTGAGGCCGATGGCGTTCTGGTTGGTGCCGTCGTCGAAGTGCAGGTAGACATCATCCTTCAGCATGCTTGGTGAGGTGATGGCTTTGACACCGACATCGTGGCGGTAGCTCAGGGTGAATTCGCTGAGTGCCTGGTCGTTGCCGGGGTTCGTGTCGCCGGTCAGCTGGGTGGCTCCGATGACGCCGTATTCGATTTGTCCGGAGATGCCTGCTGCGAGTGCGGCTGGGGTCCAGTCATCGTACGAGATGTCTCTGCTTTCGCCGGGGTAGATCCAGGATGCCACTGGGTAGGTTTCGTTGTACTCTGGCTCCAGGGTGATGGTCAGGGTTCCTATCAGGACGTCGTCGACGTATGCGCCGGGGTAGAAGACCGAGGTGTCCGCGCCGAAGTCGAAGCGGATCCGGATGGATTGGCCTTCGTAGGCGGCGAGGTCGAATGTCTCCTGTTCCCAGTATTTCTGCACATGACCGGTCCAAATGGGCTGTCCGCTGAGCGGGTTGGCTGTGTTTCCGGTGCCGGTGTAACCACCGACGGGGGTGATAATGGTCCAGGTGCTTCCGCCGTTGGTGGAGATCTTCACGTTGTAGCCGTCATAGGAGGCCTCGGTGTCGTACCAGTGCCAGAAGGTCAGGTCGCCGCCTGCTGGGACTACGATGTCCGGTGAGTCCAGGGTTGCTTCGCCTGTGATGTAGTTGCCGGCGAGGTTTGTCGCCCAGAGCTTGCTGCCCGAGTAGGCGCCGGTCGGTCCTGAGGTGGGGACGCCCCACGCCCATTCGCCGTTGCCGCCTCCAACGAAGCCGCCGTCACTGGTCTCGAAGTTGCTGAAGAAGCCGTCGACATTGTAGATCTTCTGTCCGATCTGCATGGGGACGAAGAAGTCGCGCTCCCGGTATTGTCCGATGTTGGCGATGGTTGCCTTGACTGGTAGGGTCTTGGCGTCACCGTCTTGGCTGGGTGAGATGATCGTGCTGACTAGGAGATCGTCGAAGTACGGGTAGTGCAGGGTGACGTAGGAAAGCATCTGATCATTGTCTGGGACGGTGTCACCAGGGAGGCTGACTGTCGCAATAACATCGTACGCCATGTCTGCGTTCTCAAGGGTGTGCCAGGCTTCCGGTGTCCACTCAGGGAAGGTCACGGCCATGGTCTGACCACCGGCGATATCGACCGTGGTTGACTCCGATATTTCTGGTGCATAGCCAGGGTCGAAGACCGAGACGTCGTCGATATACATGTTGTTACCGAACTGACTGGTGGCAAGGAATCCAACCTTGAGGTTTGAGAAGCCGATGTAGGCGCTAAGGTCGACGATATGCTCGACCCAGGCGTCAACGAGCGGCAGGCCTTGCAACGTGCAGGACCGGTAGAACGGGCTACCAATCGCCGTCCAGCTGGTGCCATCGGTGGAAACGACGATTTGGATTCTGTCTGCGGTGGACTGGTAGCTGACGCTGTCATGGAACATGAAGAACTTCAGTTTCAGGCCGTCCGCGGCTGAGGCATCGATATAGCCGGAGTTGATGCGCGCTTGGTCGCCGGTGGTGGATGAGTAGCTGTTGTATTGGGCCATGTGGGTGCCGCCGTGCGGCATGCAGGTCGGTGAGGTGCCGCTCATGAGGTCCACCCATTTGTTGCCGGTGCTAGAACCAGTCACTTGGGTCCAGGTCCAGCCGCCCCAGTTGTCGGGGACGTAGTCACTGAACGTGGTGGTGTAGAGGGCGTTGCCTTCGAAGTTGTTGCTGTAAACCGTGGTTGCCCCGGAGGTGATGGAAAAGTCATCGATGTACCAGTACCAACCGTCGTTGTCGACATATTCGAACCGGATCTTGACGTTGGATTGGCCGGCTGCCCATGAGGAGATGTCGTAGGTCTTGATAGCAGGGCCGTCGTCTGCGGTGTACGAGGCGATGAGGTGCGACCAGGTTGAACCGCCATCAGTACTTCCGTAGACATAGGCGAAGGAAGAGGCCGTGAACCAGTTGAAGTAGTGCCAGAAGTTCAGGGTGACGGTACTGAGAGCTGCACAGTTGATAACGGGGCTGATGAGGGAGTCATCTTGTGATCGGACGGGGCTGTAGTAGATCCTAGCGACGTTGCCTTGCGTGCCGCCATAGGCGTACCGGTGCCAGTTGTTGGTATCCCAGGTGACCGGGGTCGGTTCATTGGTGGTGATGGTCCAGCCGCTGGGCGGGTTGTCCCCATTGGGGCCCCAGGAGACGCCGATGAAGAAGTTGTCGAAGTAGAAGTAGTCTACGAGGCTGGTGTCTGCAGAGCTGACGAACCGGAAGGCAAGCTTCACGTTCGCCTGGCCAGCTGCCCAGGAAGAGAGGTCCAGGGACTCTGAGGTGCTTGAGGTTGCAGTCCACATCATTACTGTGGTTGTCCAGGTAGCACCGCCGTTGATGCTCCCTAGCAAGTACACCGTGGTGTCTGCGTCACCCGCGTAGAAGTATTTCGAGAACTCAACCTTGACGGATGCTTGTCCAACGCAGTTAATGGTCGGTGTGACGAGCCATTCGTCTTGTGCTCCGTTGTTGGACCCAACCTCTGTGCATTCGGGGTATGAGGTGGTGCCTGAGGAGTACATGAACCAGGTCGAGGTCGGGTTGGTCTGAGTTATCGTCCATCCGGTGGGGAAGACGTAGTAGCCAGGGGTGTAGGTCTCAAAGCCGCTGGCGAAGAGGTCGTAGGGTGTCCCATAGCGGATGATGTTCAGGTCGACGGGGACTGCGGTTTGATCATCGCCGCCGTTGTTCTGGATTGTGACTTGGGGGGTGATCGGTCCGGTGGCGGTGCCGCTGACGGGTGCGTCGATGCTGACGACAGCGATGTCTTCGACGGGGAGTGAGCCTGAGACGACGGCTTCGATGTACCAGTTAATATCGAGAGAGGGTTGTAATTCTTGCCAGTAGCCGCCTGAGCCGAACCAGTCGCCTTTGCCGTCGACGGCAGGGCCTGCGTCACAGCCATAGGGGTAAATAGTGTTGACGGGCTGGTTGAGTTCGACGGAGACCCAAAGGTCCTGTGTGCCGTCGATGGCCAGCGGGGTGGTGAGGGTGATGGTCATGACTCCAGTTGTGGTGGCGGTGAAGGGTACTGTTTCGAGCAGGGTGCCGGGGCTTGAGGAATCGCCAGCAGCGTAGATCTTGACGTTTCCATCAATTGAGGTGTTTTGGTAGTAGAAGTACCAGTTGACGGCAGTCAAGTTGAAGCCGTTGTAGGGGCCCAGCTCGGTGGGTGTGAGCCGCATGGCTCCTTCCCAAGTGCCTGCGCCTGCGCCGACGACGTAATATAAATCGCCGTGATACATTAATGGGTAGTCGTCAAGCGTTTTCGTCTGCGTATGCAGGTTCTGTGCCAGTTCACCTGAGAATGATGGGCCAACGGTCCTTGCCTGTGGCAAGATTTGTTGTTCTGATTTTTGGGTTGTTGCTTTCCCGAGTCCTGCTGGTGCGATGCTGCTCACTACCATGAGCGCAACGATCAGGAGGGCAAGAGAAGGCGTCCATTTCATTAGCTTTCTTTGGGAAAATGTCGCGTCCTTTCTTGGTTTCATTAAGAAACCTCCTCCGAACTACGGATATTATTTATTATATTAATAAATTTATGGATAAGAGTATTTAAAGAAAGTTTTACCGTATTCCTTATATTGTTTACATAAATCCTTCACAATAGCCAGAGAGAGAGTTTCTTTTTCCGAAGACGATTGATTTTATATAGTGAAATAATTTTTAATATTTAACAAATTATTGAGGAATTGAACTGGTGTCCAGTGGTTGGCGGTGATGGAGCAGCAGGTGGGTTTTCGGTGGTTGGCGCGCGCAGAATCATGTCTTGTGGTTCAGTACGCCGAAGACCTGGCAGGCACTTCTTCACCTATAGTCAGACCAAGGGGGTACATTGCTCAATCGTAAGAAAGATCGGCCCCTCTTCTGTTTTAATGAGATATACTTTATACACATGTTGTCAGGTTTCATCTTTCATAGTCTGGAGGTCAGTTCTCATGTGTCATTTCAACCTGAGCAATCCTCTGCGTTCTCCCTGATGATTTCAAATGACTCAAGGAAAAAGGCAAAAGTAGTTAAAGAAAATATAGGATACAATCCTTAGACCTTTACCTGAAGGTGGTATAAAGGGGTAATCATCCAATGGGGAGAAAAACTATGCGACAGAAGAAAGCTTGTGCCATAGCCTTGTTAACCTGCGCCGTGCTAGTCATCACTACCTTGAGCGGCTGCACCCAACAGAACACACAACAACAAACCATTAAAAACCCGACGACGTACGTCCGGTACGACATCGGCGAACCTCGAACCCTGGATCCTGCAGAGGCGTATGACTCTGCCTCCACGGACATGGTCAACAACCTCTACGACCGGCTCGTCACCTACAAAGGCAACGACACCAAAACCATCTACCCGTCCCTTGCGCTTAACTGGACCGTGGCAAGCGATCAGCTCACCTGGACTTTCCACCTGCGTCACAACGTTCGTTTCTCCACGGGAAACACCATGAACGCCTCTGACGTCAAATATTCCTTTGACCGCGTCCTGACCGTCAACTCACCAGACTCCGGTGTCGCCTGGATCCTCTCCCAATGCATGGATCTCAACAGCACCACCATCATCGACCCCTACACTATCCAAATCAAGCTCACTAAGACCTACGGAGGGTTCCTCGCCCTCTTGGCTTTCAGCGTCGCCTCCGTCGTGGATATGAAAACCGTTGAAGCACAAGGTGGCGTCGTCGCAAACACCGACAACGAATGGATGAAGGAACACGCGTCCGGCACCGGGCCCTACCAGCTCGACCACTGGACCCACAACTCCGAAGTCGTCCTCACCCAGAACACCAACTACTGGGGCGGCTGGACCGGCAACCACGTCAGCACCGTCGTCATCAAATCTGCAGACGAAGCCTCCACCAGGATCCTCGCCTTACAAAACGGTGACGCAGACTTCGCCTACATCCCGTACGAGAACCTCGTCGACATCCAGAACAGCACCGGCATCAAAGTCGTCCAAGAACCCAGCTACGACGTCGTCCTCGGACTCTTCAACACCAAAAGCGACAACACCTTCATGGGCAACAAAGAAGTCCGCCGCGCCCTCAGCTACGTCTTCGACTACCAATCCGCCATCACCAACGCCTACAACGGGTACCTCTACCGCCTCCCCGGCTGCATCCCCAAAGGTATGCCGTACTACGAGACCCAGAACGGCGGCACCCCCGTCTACAACTACGACCTCACGACAGCAAGCCAAATCCTCAACCAATCCGGGTTCCTACGTGACTACAAGTTCAAGAGCGCCTACTACCGCTTCAATAACACCGCTATCCGCATCTGGTACAACGGCGGCAACGCTGAACGACAGAAGATGGCTCTCAGCTTCCAAGACGCCCTCTCCAAACTCGGCATCAACAGCATCGTCAGCACTGAAAGTTGGCCTCAGTACCTCAACCGCATGTACAACACCAACGAATGGGACTTCATGTTCCTCGGATGGATGCCGGACTACAACGACCCCGATGACTACATCGCCCCCTTCGTCGGCAGCGCAGCTAACGGCGGCGACACCTTCCACACCGGCTACGCCAACACCAGCGTCGACAACTACATCAACATAGGCAAATACTCCGTCGACCCCACCGCCCGTGCGAACGCCTACACCGCAGCCTTCAACATCTACATCAACGACCCCTCACTGATCTTCATCGGACAGAACACCTACACCCGCGGCATGCGCACCTGGCTCCACGGCTACGCCTACAACCCCGTCCTGGAGTACTACTACTACGACTACTACAAAGCCTAACCCGAGAGAGCACACCCCCCTCTCTCCCCTTTCTTTCCTTTCTTTATTATGAAAACATGGGAGTATATCGTCAGAAGGCTCATACTGCTCATCCCCGTCATCATCGGGGTCACCATTATCACCTTCACCGTCTCCCACGTCATCCCCGCAGACCCCGCCAGAGCCTTCGCCGGCGGCCCCAAAGCACAACCCGAAACAATCGCCCGCATCCGCGCCGAGCTGCACCTCGACAAACCCCTCTGGGAACAATACTTCTACTACCTCAACGACCTCATCCACCTCAACTTCGGCAGATCCTTCCTTGAAAACCGACCCGTCACCGAAGCCCTCGGCCAGTACTTCCCCGCCACCTTCGAACTCACCATCGCCTCCATGCTCTTCGCCATCCCCCTCGGCATCCTCGGCGGCATCATCTCCGCCATCCGACAAAACAAACTCTCAGACCAACTCTCACGCATCATCGCCATCGTCGGCTACAGCCTCCCCATCTTCTGGCTCGCCCTCATGCTCCAATACGCCTTCGCCTACACCTTCCCGATCCTCCCCCTCGAAGGCAGACTCTCCGTCGGCATGACACCACCCACCCATATCACCGGCTTCTTCCTCATCGACAGCATCGTCACCGCTAACGGTGCGACTTTCACCTCTGCACTCCTCCACCTCGTCCTCCCTGCCTTCACCCTCGGCTTCTCCACGCTTGCCATCATCCTGCGTATGACGCGCTCCAGCATGCTCGAAGTCATGGGCGCCGACTACATCAGAACCGCCCGCGCCAAAGGCGTCTCCGAACGCCGCGTCATCTACCAGCATGGCCTCCGAAACGCCCTCATCCCCACCATCACCGTCACCGGCTTGCAGTTCGGCGCCCTCCTCAGCGGCGCCGTCCTCACCGAGACCATCTTCAACTGGCCAGGCATGGGCCGCTTCGCCGCCAACGCAGTCCTCGGCCTGGACTTCAACAGCGTCATGGGCTTCACCCTCGTCGTCGCCATCGTCTACGTCATCGCCAACCTCATCGTCGACTTACTCTACGCCGCCGTCGACCCACGCGTCAAACTCGGAGGAGGATAACCAATCACCCGACCACACCCCCTCCAGACCCTATTGAAGAGCAACGAATCCCGCATCAAAGACCTGCGCTTCACGTTCCACCTCTTCCGCAGAAGCCTGCTATCCATGGTTGGCCTCATCCTCATCCTCATCCTCCTCATCGTCGCCCTCATCGCCCCCTTCCTCGCCAGCGAGCACCCCAGCTACGTAGAAGTCCCCACCGAACAAGGCACTACCCGCGTCGAAGAACGCTGGACGATCTACTTCGACCGCGCCCTCCAACCCCCCAGCTTGCAACACCCCTTCGGCACCGACGACTACGGCAGAGACATCTTCAGCATGGTCGTGTACGGATCCCAAACCTCCCTACGCATCTGCATCCTCGTCATCGGTGTCTCCACCCTTGCCGGCATCATCCTCGGCGGCCTCGCCGGCTACTTTGGCGGCGTCCTCGACGAAATCCTCATGCGTATCACCGACGTCTTCCTCGCCATCCCCTACCTCATCCTCGCCCTCGCGGTCGCCGCAGCACTCGGCCGCAGCATCGACCACATCATGGAAGCCATGATCATCACCTGGTGGCCCTCCTACGCCCGGCTCTTCCGCGGCCAAGTCCTCGCCATCAAAGAACAACAATTCGTGGAAGCAGCCCGCAGCGTCGGCGCGAACAACAGCCGCATCCTCTTCCGCCACATCCTCCCCAACTCCATCGCCCCCCTTCTCGTCGAAATCACCCTAGACCTCGGCGCCGTCCTCCTCGTCGCCGCAGGACTATCCTTCATCGGACTTGGCGCCTCACCAGGCACCGCCGAATGGGGCCTCATGATCAGCATGGGACGCACCCACATGTTCCACGCCTGGTGGTACGTCACCTTCCCCGGCCTCGCCATCCTCTTCGTCGTCCTCGGCTTCAACCTCCTCGGCGACGGACTCCGCGACGTCACCGACCCCAAACTCCGGAGATAAACCAAATGGAACCCACACCCTCCACCACCGACCAACCCCTCCTCAGCATCCGCGACCTCAAAACCTACTTCTACACCTACGAAGGCGTCGTCAAAGCCCTCGAAGCCACCAGCTTCGACATCTGGAAAGCAGAAACCTTCGGCCTCATCGGCGAAACCGGCTGCGGTAAAAGCGTCACCGCCCTATCCACCATGCGCCTCATCCCCCAGCCCCCCGGCAAAATCATGTCCGGTCAAATCCTCTTCAACGGCGTCGACTTACTCAAAGAACCAGAGACGACGCTCCAGGCACTTCGCGGCTGCGCCATCTCCATGATCTTCCAAGAACCCATGACCGCACTCAACCCCGTCTACACCATCGGCCACCAGATCGCCGAAGTCATCCTCCTCCACCAAAGCTTCCCCGAAATACCCCAGAAAAAAACCTACAATCCCATTACCAGGCGACGCATCCGCCGCGCACGAGAAAAAAGAGCCTTTGAAAAAGCCATCGAATCCCTTGACATGGTCAAGATCTCCGACCCCAAGAAAGTCGCCTACCAATACCCCCACGAACTGTCCGGCGGCATGCGACAACGCGCCATGATCGCCATGATGCTCTCCTGCACCCCCGACCTCCTCATCGCCGACGAACCGACAACCGCCTTGGACGTCACCGTCCAAGCACAAATCCTGGACCTCATGAAAGACCTGCAACAACGTAAAGGCACCGCCATCTGGCTCATCACCCACAACCTCGGCGTCATCGCCGAGATGTGCGACCGCGTCGGCGTCATGTACGCCGGCTACATCGTCGAAATCGGCAACACCGACAAAATCTTCGCAAACCCAGACCACCCCTACACCCGAGGACTCCTCCGCTCCATCCCCCGCCTCACCGAAGACCGCCGCCGCCTCGAAATCATCCCCGGCAGCGTCCCCAACCTCATCACACCGCCCGAAGGCTGCCGCTTCCACACCCGCTGCCCCTACGCCAGCGCCGTTTGCTCAACCACTGCACCCCCACTCATCGAAGTCGAACCAGACCACTGCGTCGCCTGCTACAACTACGCCACCGCCAAATTCTCCGTTGTCGGAGCCAAGGAGGAACATGACCGACCCTCTGCTTGACGGCAGCCATCTCAAAGAATACTTCCCAGTTAAACGAGGCATCTTCTCCTCCACCAAAGACTACGTCAAAGCAGTCGACGACGTAAGCATCCAAATCCGAAAAGGAGAAACCTTCGGCCTCGTCGGCGAATCAGGGTGCGGCAAAACGACCCTGGGCCGCGTCCTCATCCACCTGATACCACCCACCTCAGGCACGCTGCTGTTCATGGGTGAGAACCTCTCTGAGATCACCAAACGCGAACTGCGCCTCATGCGCCCCCACATGCAAATCGTCTTCCAGGACCCCTCCTCGTCACTAAACCCGCGTATGACAATCAAACAAATCCTCAGCGAACCACTCCGGATCAACCACCGATATAAAGGCGAGGAACTCACGAAAAAGGTCCTCGAGCTCCTCAAAACCGTAGGGCTTGACTCACAACATTTGTACAGATTTCCTCATGAGTTCAGCGGCGGACAGAAACAACGCATCGGCGTCGCTCGAGCTTTATCATTGAACCCGGACTTCATCGTCCTCGACGAGCCTACCTCCTCACTCGACGTCTCAGTACAAGCCCAGATCCTCAACCTCCTCAAAGACCTACAAGATCAGTTCAACCTCACGTACCTGTTCATCACCCATGACCTCAGCGTCATCAAGTTCATCAGCGACCGCGTCGCAGTGATGTACGCCGGCAAGATTGTAGAATACGCCAACACCCCGGACCTGTTCCGCGATCCCAGCCATCCGTACACCAAAGCACTCCTCTCCGCTATTCCCATCCCGGATCCACGACAACGATCCAAGCATATTCATTTAAGCGGCGAAGTCCCAAGCCTGATCACCCCGCCACCCGGCTGCCGGTTCCACCCCCGATGCCCATTTGCCTCAGAGGCATGTAAACGCATCGAACCCCACATGAAAGAAATCTCCAAAGACCACTTCGTCGCCTGTTTTTAGGTCTCCCAGATATCGTTCTACCAGTGGAAGATTGCCACCAACTCCCCCTGAAAAAACCGTCAACCATCAATAAACAAAACCTCATTGTCGAATAAAAACCTAAAGAATCAAGTCATTTCCACAATAAATAAAATTTAAATAGCAATTTATCGTATACCTTATCTTATCGGGAGCTAGGAAGAATGAACAAATTATCCTTGATACAATCAGCAGTTGTTTTCAGCATGATACTTCTCATGTGCACCACCGCAATCACCCCAGTTATAAAAGCCACAAATCCAATAAATGAAACAGCCGCATCCCAGACCATGGACGACGAAAACTCTGTCCTCTGCGGCTACGTACTTGACGCCTCAACCGGGGATGCCCTGGTCAACGCCAACGTACAAGAATCGTATCATATCGACCCAGACCAGTATTACTGGAACTCGACCTATACAGACGAAAACGGCTTCTACCTGCTCCACACCCCAGCCGCCGACTACACCTTATACTTTGAAACCCAGGATTATTTCGACGAACACACCCAGGAACAGCCCATAGGAGAAAACAGCATCGCCTGGACCAACATCTCCATGATCCCCATACCCCCTAGCACCGTCACGTTCAAAGGCTACGTCACAGATAGCGTCTCCGAAGTACCGCTCCCCGACGCCTACGTCCAAATCATTTGGCATGACACCAGCGGACACTATTGGTCAAACACCACAACAACAAACGGCACAGGCTATTACAGCCTCGACGCCATCCCCGGTGAAACCTATGTCTACTGCTCCCTTGAGGAATACTACTCCTTCAATTCACCACAATATGAAACACAGAACGGCTCACTCCTCTGGGTGAACATCAGCCTCGTCCCCATGCCCACCGCAAGCGTCTACCTCACCGGCTACATCGCGGACCGCCAGACCTACGACCCTATCCCACTGGCATCCATCTCCGTCTCATGCCAGACCGAAAACGGCAGCTGGTACAACTCCACCTACACGAACGAGATCGGCTTTTACCTCATCGGAGCAATCCCCGGCAGAGTCCGCATCCACGTCTACGCCTCTCAATACACGTCCTTCTCCGACTACGTGTCTCTCGCAGACAACGAGACACTATGGTTCAACATCACATTGGACTACCGACCGACCAACACCTCCGCCATCACAGGATACATCACCGACAATGTCACCTACGCAGCAATCCGAGGTGCATTCATCCGCTGCGACTGGAAAGACACCCTTGGACATTTCTACAGCACCTACACCTTCACCAGCCCACAAGGCAGATTCACACTCCCCGTCCCTAAAGGATCCCTACAGCTTGAAATCACCGCCTTCGGCTATGGAAGCGTCATGCTACCCTGGTTCGATCAGAACGCGGATACCACACGATGGGAGAACGTCACACTCACCCCGGAAATCACGATGAAGATCACCAAGCCGACATCAGGAGTATACATCAACAACACACGCATCCCGATCATCAGCTGGTTCTTCAAAGCATTCCGACCGCTTGTCATCGGACCTCTCGACATCACCGCAAATATCACCGCCTCATCCCTGGGCTGCGCCCGCATCGAATTCTATATCGACGGGCTGCACGTAGGGACCGCCATAGAACCACCGTACATCTACCACTGGGCGAGCCAAGGAATCAGAATCCATAGCATACGCGTCATCGCCTACGACAACGCAGGACCATGCACCATCAAGGAGTTCACTGTACGCAAAATCCGCTGAGAACACGAAATTCTCCCCCTATCCACCCCTCTAACAACACAAATCCGATAATACATTTAAATATCTAAACAAGGTTAGAGAACCAGGGGAGAAGACCATGACGATGACGAGACTCATCGCAACGCTCTGCTGCTGCCTACTATTAACTATCCTGTTTTCACCAGTCTCACATGCAGACGACGGAAACATCACCTCACCAAAGCAGACGCCTGCCGACGAAGGCGACCATTTCCCCATGGGCATCGAATGGTGGTGGCTATACACCACGTTGACCCTCGAGGACGGCAGACAGTGGGACATGTGCATGATGTTCTTCTACCAAATGAACTGGTCCACCGACCACTGGTCCAACTCCGACGGCTTCTCCTACATCCGCATTGAAAGCTGGGATCGCCACACCGGTGGATACTACGATTACCTTCGCTCAGACCCTCACCCCGGGCCGTTCCATCATGAGAAGAACTACGTCAACCTCTCATACTATAATTCGACCTTTCAAGGCCTCTTCCCGTATTATACAGCGCTGTTCAAGGATGAGGCCAATAACATCACCATGTCCATTTATTTCAACGCCTCCGCACCAGCGCACTTCATCGCCCAAGATGCTGTCAATGGGTCAGTACCCTGCGGCTCCGGCTACTTCCGTTACTGGCTCATGCCATTGGGCATGATCACCGGTACGCTCACCGAGCACAACGAGACGGTCAACGTCTCCGGCATCGGTTATATGGAGCATATGTACGCCGACGCCCACCTCTACGACACCTTCTTCCGCGGACTGGGCGTTGAGAACATCGCGAAGATTAGCCATCTTTACATGGGATTGTCGAAATGGATGTTCACGCAGTACCTGCAGAACGGGTTCATCGACTGGACAGCCTATCACACCAGCACCGACAGCATCGTCGGCTATGACTGGATTTGGATTGGGTTTCCCAGCGGCTGGAGTATGATTCTGTATCGGGTGACGGCTTTAGCAACGGATGATGGCCCTTCAATCGGTCTATTAATCGTGACCGATGGGACGACGTATTGGGAGTTTGCCGACATCACCACAAAGATCCTGCGTGACGAATACCTGGGGGATCGTGATGCTTATATCCCAATGGATTTCGAGATTTCCGCGGGGAAAGGATCGATGAAGATCCATGCGTTTTTCCAAAGCACCACGGAGATCACTAAGATGTATTTCAAGGCCGGACCGTTCGAACTCGGCAACTTCCTCGTCGCGGGCGTCGCGAACGGAACCGTGACGCAGAACGGCCACACCATTTCCTTAGGCGAGGGGAAGGGGACGAACACGCCGATGCGGTTCATCCCTCGACTCATCAAACATGTGTCCAACGATATCGACTGGATTGTGCCCCCAGAAGGAATTGGCGTCATCCTCTCTGGGAGAAACCACTATCTCTATGTCGAGGTCAGCATCAAGATCATGATTCAGCCGGTCTTCGACGTGGAGTTCACGGTGCGACCGTCTCCGAACTGTCCTACCTTTTGGAGATCGGTGCTCGCAAGACTGTACGGGATTCATTTCGCGGGGTAGTACCTAAGAAGAGGGATGAAGGTGCCGCAAGAGAAACGTTTGGGGCCAACTATCAAAGAGTTTCTATAGCCTATCCTCGATTGTATAGTGTCGATGCATGACCTCGCAGCACCATAGACATTGGCCGAAGATCATCTTGCGTTTAACTTCTTTGTACTTCTTTCAGAGAGAACGATCGATAGACCTTGTCAGCCTAAACTATGACGCCACAGCGTCGTCCACCTACGATTCGTGCATCGCTATCTGGCGGTGGTGCGGGTGAAGTCATGACACAGGAGACTGCCTTCATCAAGCTTGGCTGTTTCTCTGAGCTCGTCTCGCATTATTTTATTGAGAAGGCTTTGGGGGCGACCCGGCTTCTGCCGAAACCGGTGATACGATTCACCATGAAGGCCATCAGTCATCAAGACTATTCAGGAGGGAGTACCCCATAGAGATCTTACTGACCGGGATCACGGGCTTCATCGGCTCGCACCTCGCCGATATCTTGCAAACAACCAGTAATCATCACGTGGTGGGTATGGTCCGCAACGTCAAAGACCAAGTGTTGTTGGAGAAACGAGGGATAGAGGTCAGGATCGCGGATCTGCTCCAACCTGCCTCTCTGCGTCAGGTGACCAAGGACATCGATGTGGTTGTTCATCTCGCCGCGCTGATGCGGTTCCATGCGCCCTGGAACGATCTCTATGCCTGTAACGTCGAAGCGACCAAGCATCTCGTCAACGATGCCGCGGCACAAGGAGTCGGTCGTTTCATCTACATCAGCTCCACGGAGGCGGTCGGCCCAGTCGAAAGGATACCTGGGGACGAGTCAGCCCCGTACCATCCCACGTACGATTACGGGCGGACGAAAATGCTAGTTGAGCAATGGCTGCACGACCAAGAACACGCCATGCGTCTGCCCTTCATCATCCTACGTCCGACCGGCGTCTATGGACCCAGAGACGATTACATCACGCTGCCGATGTTGCGTGCGGTGAAACAAGGTACGCTGCGGATGCTGCCAGGGAAAGCAGACCACCGCATCCAATTCACCTATGTACATGATGCCGCAAAGGGGATCGCAGCCGCCATCTCGTCCACAGAACAGGTACTAGGAAAAACCATCTTTCTCGCCAGTGATGATTCTGTGACCTATCGCGGATTGTTCACCACCATGGCTGAGCTCCTCAATGTTCCTCCGCCGACACGCTCGGTCCCGCCCTGGCTCGCATCCGTTTACCTTCGGTACCGTGAATGGGCGAACGCACGCAGAGGAGTCGATGAGTTCATCTTCCATCCCTCCCTCGTCAAGGATATGCAGACGGACCGCGTCTACAGCAATGCATTGGCACGACGCCTCCTCGGGTTTCAGTCTCAATACTCTCTCAGAGAAGGATTGGACGAGGCGATCCGTTGGTACACCGAACGGCACCTCCTCTAAAAGTTACTTTGTCTGAACCCCAACCGATAGTGGGGGCGACTCTTGCGGGGAAAGGATGATGTCTTTGATGCAGTACTGCTCCGAATCAGGCATACGCACCATTTGGAAGGTGATGTTTGGGTTGATTGCAGCAAGCCACCCTGACGTCATCGCCAGACACAGCTCATTGCAGTAATTCACCTTCATGCTCTTGAACAAGTCATAGATAGGACACTGCAGTTTCTCCTCTCGAACACACCTAGGTCCACATTTCGAGGTTTTCATACGGATGCCGAACGGCACGATCAGCATCCACATCAAGTCGATCGCCGCGTCCAAATCGTCGCCTAAGCGATAGTCTTTTTTTATCTCTGAGGCGATGCGAAAACCAAGGTCGTACTGGGTCTTCCAGAGGATCGATCGGTACTCCTCGCCATAGCGTGCTTCTAACGCCTGGGCGGATGTGAAAAACCCTTCGAGGACGTAGCGCATGGCAAGGTCGTGTTTTTTCATACAGACGCCTCGTGCGGCGACTGAAGGCAGTCGCGTGGCGACGAACTTCTCGAACGATGGGTACATAATGTTCATTTGCTCCTCTGCATTACGAGTGGGCGTTCGTTGCGGAAGGTGCGGTACATCCTCCATACTTGCTGAAAGGTGAGTTTTTTCAGGAAAGGATGGAGCGTCTGGCGTATCTGCCGGTCCGTGGCCCTGCCCATGGAGTGATTCTTATGGCTGAACATCCTGTTTAACTTTTCTGCTTTCCGGTTCCTCCTGTTAGTGCAATGGTCGACAAGAAAAATGTGGGGTAATGGAGGCGCTGGGGAGGAGATTTGAACTCCTGCGGCCACGAAGGCCAATAGCTCTCGAGGCTATCGCATTACCGGGCTTTGCTACCCCAGCAGTCGGTGGTTTTCCTCTTATGAGGGTGTCAAAAGTTTAATCTAAGACTTTTTTATATCCGTATCGGTCGACCATGAAGGTCTCTCTGACGATTCTGCCTGAGAAGACGTTGCGTCAAGTTAATATCCAGCCGGGCTGTACCGTCGAGGACGTCTTGCGGGCGTGTGCGTTCTTGCCGGACTCCTATATTGTCCTGCATGGCACGACGCCGATTCCCATCACCGACGTCCTTGACGCCGATAGCGAACTGGTTGCGGTCCGGGTTGCATCCGGCGGATGAACAAAAATCCAATCCTGCTCCCGTAGTGTAGCGGCCAATCATGAAGCCCTCTCGAGGCTTCGACTCGGGTTCAAATCCCGACGGGAGCATTTTACCCAATCGCAACAGGAGAAAAAAGGCATTTTATTTCACAACCCGCGGGAGCATTGAACCCTTGTTTATAAACACCACATGCTAATTTGAAATGAAAGAAAAGAGGAGAAGGGGGGCATTGCCCCTTTGAAATCACTGAGATTAAAGCAAGTGATCGATATTGACTAAAAACGCGGGCTTGTCGATACGTTTTTATCCTGTTAAAAGGAACCGGACTCTATCGTCCACATCCAGTATAGAGACTGACGTGGTTCATTCTTCAATCATAACGGGATTCGCACGCGGTGTAACCATTGTTGCAATCATCTTCAATCCAAGTTTGAGATAGCGAGGATTTTTATTGACTAGAGCGAAGCGAGCTTCCCGGATAAAGTAACGTGGATTAAGGAGGAACGCGTAGTAGGCCTTTTCACAGTATTGTTGGAGTTCTTTCGACGTAAGGTCACCCAGGCCTCGTTCTTTACCGCCGGAAACGAAATCTTCGTCAGGCCTGAGTTTGCCTTGATCAACGGCTTCCTTCCAAAGGGGTGATTGAGCCATGTAGCCAAGTTCCCTGAAGACTACGTTGTCCGCGGGAAGTGAACAAGCGAAGGCAATGGTGTTGTGGATGTTTTTCTTGGTTTCTATGGGTGCGCCTAAAATGAAGTTCGCTGTGGTGAAAAAACCCATTTCATGACTGAGGGTAATAGCCTTGCAGGCCTGGTCCAAAGTGATTTTCTTGTTATAGTAATCGAGGATTTGTTGATCGCCGGATTCGACGCCGAAGATGATGTTCTCGACGCCGGCTTTACGCATCTTTTCATAAAGACCCCGGTCCGCTGAGTCTACCCGGGCGTTGACGATCCAGATTTTAAGCTGGTAGCCTTCGTTGATAATATGGTCCATGATTTCCTCTGACCATTTCTTGTTTGCTAGGAAGTCGTCATCTACAAATGCGATAGAGGTGTACCCCTTGCTGACAATGTCGTCGATTTCAGCGTTCACACGAGCAGAGGAATGCATACAGAAATTGGGGAGGAAGAAAGCTTGTTGGCAGAAGCGGCAGCGGTGTGGGCAGCCTCTGGAACTCATAATACTTGTGACTTTTCCTGGGATGAGTTTGACCCCGCTTGAATAGCCGTATTCGTATTGTTTCACGAGATTGCGGTCTGGAATAGGAATCTGGTCCAGGTCCATGATTTGCTTAGATGGTTCGGTCTGGCAATATCCTCTGCCTTTTTTATACACGATCCCGCGGATAGAGCCTAGTGTACCTTTTCCTTGGATGGCGTCAATGAGTGGGTTAATGCGGAATTCGCCTTCGCCGATCATGCCGACTTTTGCATAGTGATTGATGAGACTTTGCTTGGGGTAGAGTGCGAAATGTGGTCCGCCGAGGAAAATAGGGAGTTGCGGGTCATAGTCATGGACAACATCCGCTATTTCTCTGGAAAATTTGAGGGCGCGGCTGCCGCTGAAGATTTCTATGCCGACGGCGTCGATGTTCGGAAGTGTGCGGCGGACGGCTTCCTTTGGTTTCTTTTCTGCTGTGCAATCAATGATGCTGACTTGATGATTTTGAAGTTTGAGCATCGTAGCAAGATAGAGAAGGCCCAGAGGGGGAATGAAGGGACCAATGGAGATTTCGATGTTTTCTGCAATACGAAATCGACCAAAATCGGGGTAAATAAGGACGATATTCATATTACAATACTCCCTCTCGTAATATCTTTAATTTAGTGTAGTTTAATAGATAGATAAATGGATCGTTAATATTTAATTTCTCCTTTTTTATTTAGTGTTTCTAGTTTATACTTATTTTACAAAGACCGAAGAAGAAATTAATGATAAATTCTTTTTTTTCTAAAATTTAAATTTAGATAGATTATCAACCTTTTTCCTTGATTAATTTAAATATAGAAAGGAAAAATTAATATGAAACAATAATATATCTTAGCTTATGATTCGAAGATGTTTAACTCTTGTCACGTCGTTTATCATTTTGATGGGTTGCTTTTTATTCAATCCTATTATTAGGGCTGAACAAACCAATTTAAGAGTTACGATCTATGTTAATGCTAATAACACCGTTGGGCCATGGGATGGCACCCTACAGCATCCCTACCAACACATCCAAGATGGTATAAACAATGCAACCATCGGAGACACGGTCTTTGTCTTCTCAGGCTATTATTACGAAAAAGTATCCATAACAAAGAACATCAACCTCATAGGCCAAGACCAGAACACCACCACAATAAGTTATTGGGGGAGTTCCTATAAAGACAACATCGTTTATATCAATGGAGAAAATATCCAAATATCCCACTTTTCAATCATCCTAAACAACGGAACCAGTAACGCACTATTCCTAAGTCATGCAAATAACTGCAATATTTTTTCCCTCTTCATACACTCGTCCTGGGGACTTCTCCTTGACAAATCAAGTAACAATTGCATCTCCAATAGCATCATTTCAACAATTAATGGCGGAATCAACATAGCAACGAACCAAAGTCAATACAATCTTGTAAAAGGCAATTATTTCACCAACATTGGAAACCACTCTCAATCATATAATTATGGAGTTTTCATTTTATTTGGGGCGACAAACAATATAATTTCGGAAAATACTTTTAAAGATTGCCAACACGACAGCATCATCACTCAAAATGTAGTCAAGAATGTTATTGAAAAAAATATTATAATCGGAAACAAGAGCAAATCTCAAAACGGAATTTGCCTCACATATCTACAAGACAATATTCCAAACGGAAATATTGTACGACAAAATATAATTACAAACTGCACCGAATGCGGGATCGTTTCTGGAATTGACGGCAACACTATTATTGGTAATCATATTGACCATTGCGGATACGGCATGAGCATCAGCACCAATTTCATCACCGAAAAAAACAACACAATACGCTATTGTAACGTCGGCCAAGATATCAGGTTCGCCAGTTTCCCTACCATTTTCCAAGGTAACATCTACGACCACTGCACCGAAGGCATCGAAACCTGGAACTGCAATTTAATCCATTTTGATAGAAACATCTTCAGCAACGATACCTACGGCATCATTAGTCATGTCTCAAACTTCAATCTATTTTTCCACAATAACTTCATGAACAACAAAAACGATGTTTTTCAACAGATCTCCCGTAACCTCTGGCTGCATAACTACTGGAGTCAACCAAGACTTCTCCCCAAACCCATTTTTGGGATCCTCCCCTTCGTTCAGTTCGACTGGCTGCCCGCACAACACCCGAATTAGCCGAGATTATTTATTCTATACATTAAACTTTTAAACATTATAGTTATTCATTATTTGAGGATTTGGTATGAAAGGAGAGTTCGCGCTGATTATAGCTTGTATTTTGTTGATTATCTCAACCTTGGGACAGTCCATTTCAGCTCGTCCACCCGACAACACAATAGTCATTAAAGTGTCCATTGCTCATGACATTCAAAAAAATATTACCTCTTCATATATTTTACGAATGTACACTGCTGCCTTGAACTATTCCTGGATTGTTGATGGTCAACGATATAAATTTGAACCGATAGGCACAGATCTGACTTTATTTACAAATGCAAATTCTAAAAATAGATCGACATTTGATGTTCACATTGAGTCTGGAGTTCAACAAATATCAGATTGCAGTGTAGCGTATAATTATGCCAACAGTCTTAGATATTACATAAATGGTAAATGGTTCTCTGAAAATAGAACAGTTCTAGATAAAAACTTGGAAAATTTCATAAAGGATGGTCATGGATATATTGGGAACTGCTACGGAGCATCCTATGCACTTAGTATGATAAACAAACCAAAAACAGAGATAGAATATGTGTCTAATAAAACTGCTTTCCTCACTAATATAAAGGACGACATTAAAGAAATATATTACGCGGGCTATCCAATATTCAGCGAGCGTCATCGGCTCAAATTGATACATGTTAAAAATGCAGGAGTGGACGATCCGATACCTAAACTTACTAAAGATCTAATACTGACTCCAAAAAAAGTTGGCCATTATGGTTATTTCTGTTATATGCCTCAATACAATAATTCAATCAATGATCAGTATTACCTCCTTGGCTTTCCCACAGACCTCGTAATACTTAATCCTGATCATCCGATTTTTAAGGATTATCTCAACAACACCTTAAGGGTTCGATTCGGTGGCGGTATGTCATTTAACGTATCATCAATGGCTACAGATATATCACTACTGGCAAGGTTCCCGAATGATGCGACGAATCACGCCCCATTTATTGCGTGGCATTTCCCATATTATATGGATCGTTTTTCTGATCATGATTTACAAAGTAATAACTCGGTCATTCTTTCAAGGATTAAAGCAGCGTATTTTTCGCAATATGTCATCGATGGTGATTCTCAGCGAGTACAAGCTGCAATAGAGAAAATTCCATGCGATCCAACTGACTGCGGAGGCCATTTAAATTTGCTTGAAAAGTTAGGTCAATGGTTTTATAACCTTTCAGGATGGATGCAGAATGTTCGTGGTTGCCATGTTCAATACTGCGATCCACATATAAACGGTAATACATCTCTTGTCGCCTTCAATTACACTAACGGAAGAGTAGTGCTCTGTTCATGTCATCCGGAGTTCTCCGATTGGGACCCATTTAATGAATCATATCAAGTGATACCTGCTAACGATTCTGGATTAAAATGGCAAAATCTTACAATATATAATGGCCTTGATTTTTGGGAAAAAAATATAGGAAACAACAGTTATCCAAATTATGTTCTAATGAACCTCAGTGATACACGGCAATTGGGAAACGCCTGGTTCATCCAACGAGAAACCGCCTGGGCATCAAAAAAAGTTCAAAATGACTCCTACCTCCCTCCAGCATATGGAAGATCACAAGTCGTCGATATCAGCCATTGCCTTGAAAAAAATCCGATATCCTTAAAATGCTGTGTAGGAAAATACAATAACGAAAATTGGATAGGGGAAAACCTCTCCCTCTTCTACCGTTACAACGGCGTCAACTCAAGCTACAGTTGGACTAGCTGGAAACGCTATAGCTCCATTCACTCAATGCCCTACTGCTTCACATTCAACGCTAGCAGAGCCAAGGGACCAGGACACTACGAGTTCTGTTCCCTCATGAATGTCACAGACGGGTCCAAATGGGTCAACGAGACCTTCCCACCAGGAGCCGACGCCGACTGTTACATTGGAACCAACATCACAGCAGATTATACTACCACACCTGTGTACCCTTATGTCAACCAGATTACCAATTTCAGCAGTACTTCAGTCACCAAAGAAGAGACATCAATCGTGTTGTATACCTGGTCATTTGGCGATGGACTCGTCAGATTCGGACCAAATCTCAATCAAATCACGCATACTTATGACCATCCTGGAATTTATAAGGTAAATCTGACGGTAAAGAATAATCTAAGCCAAGAAAATACTACCCGGCGTAATCTCACCGTTATCGATAGACCGCCCGTAGCTAGCTTTATATTTAGTCCACATATCGCCCCCGTCAATTACGTCATTCACTTTTACGATCAATCCACCGACCTTGACGGCACGATAACAAACCGAACCTGGGACTTCGGAGATGGAGGAATCTCCCACCTCCAAAACCCAACCCACGCCTACAACACCAGCAACTATACCACCATCACCCTCACCGTCACCGACAATGACGGAAATACAGACACCTATACAGACGATATCCTCATCTACAACGCTCTCGCCAATGCAAGCCTCGCCGCCGACAACTCCTCCGCACACTCATGGAAAACACTTCAAAAAGCAATCGATAACACCTCAACCAATGGCATCATCTACGTTGCATCAGGAACCTACCGGGAAAACATCTCTATACCCAAATCGATCACCATCATCGGCAACGACAGTTCAAACACCATCATCTACGGCAAAGTCACCATGACCGCGCCCCACGACTACGAGCTTCCCGCCAACGACACAGGAGAATGGCTCCTCATGATGAACAACACCGACCTCCTCCTCCACCTCAACAACGACAGTGCCCACGGGGAAAACTACGCAAGCTCGTCGACAATCCATGATTATTCCGACTACAATCGCACCGTCACCGCCCACGGCGCAACATGGAAGAGAACCCCAGTGAAAGGCGCAGGAAGTTTCTCCTTCGATGGCACCGACGACTCTATCAACCTCACCACCTTACCAGCCCTTACCCAAACCAATATCAGCATTTCTGCCTGGATCAACTGGACTGGTGGCGGCACAGGAAACAAACCCATCCTCACCCAGCTCAAGACACCCACCCAAGGTTATAGTCTTACTGTCAACGACACTACCGACAAACCCACCTTCCAACTTAACACGACCACCATCACCTCTCCCACAACACTTACCACAGGATGGCATAACTTCGTCGGAACCCACAACGCCACCACGCTCGCCCTCTACATCGACGGCACCCTTGCCGCCACCCAAACTATCGCCGGACGAGGCGTCAATGCCAAAGACTTCATCGGCTACGACAACGCCAGCCACTACTACAACGGCGACATTGACGAAATCGCCGTTTGGAACCGCACCCTCACCGCTTATGAAATCCAAGACTTCTACAAAGAAAACATTGGGGCGACCCTGCAAGGATTCACCATCGAAAACAGCAGCAGTTACGCTCTTTCTCTCTGCAACAACACCGAGATTGACTGCTGTATCATCAAAAACGCCTCAATCGGTATCAAAATCGATGGGCTCTCCGCCGTCCGTGTCTATGCCTGCAATATCATAAACTGCACCACCGGTATCCGCGTCAACACCTCTGTCCCGGACCAGTTCAACCGCCTCCGGTTCGTTGCCTGTAACCTCAACCACGTCATCCACGGCATCAACATCACCAACTCCAAAAACGTGACCGTCATCACCACCTGCATTAACGGCAGCCACGACAACCTCACCTTCACCGGCGGCAACTACAAAACTCTCTACGTCACCAACTCATTCTCCCCGAAAAACGTGAAACCCTCGACGCCGATCCTCACCGGGACGACCCTCGGCGACCCAGGGAAAACCTACCAATACAGCGCCAGGAGCAACGACCCAAACAACGACCAGCTCCTCTACGATTTCGACTGGGGCGACGGCAACACCACCGGCTGGCAGAACTTCACCCAAGCCAACACCACCGTCAAAGCCTCGCACAGTTGGGCACACGAAGGAGGCTACTACGTCAAAGCCAAAGCTAAAGACATCTTCCAGAACGAAAGCGACTGGGCCATCCTCCTCTTCCGCACCGAAAACCTCCCACCCATCATCCACACCGTCTCAAACTCACCCGGCACCGTCGGATTCGGCGGCACCATCAATATCACTGCAAATGTCACTGACAACACCACCAGCAACTCCAGCGGAGTCAAATCTGTCACCGTCAACATCACCTACCCTGACCACACCCACTCCAACACCACCATGACCGAGACTGCAAATAACATCTACACCCTCGCCTTCACCACCACCTGGCAACACGGCCGCTACAACTACACCGTCTACGCCCAGGACAACGCCTACAACAACGCCACCTCAACCCAACACCACTTCTACGTCAACGCCACCGCCAGCCTCACCGCAAGCACCCTCAAAGACACCTACATCAGCCATGAGTACATCAACCTCACCGACCCACCCAACCCACCAGAAAACACTACGGTCACCGGACGCGGCCTCACTTGGACGACCTTCTACGACCCCACCATGGACCACAACATCCTGCAAGCCTACCAAATCCCCATCAACTACCAAGACACCAACGGCACTTGGCAATCCATCAACCAAACCCTCACCACCATCCAACCCCAAGACCCCGCCTACACCTACGGCTACCGCACCGGCAACACCCACGGACTCTACACCATCTACCTCAAACCCAACCTCACCAGCCCCTGGCCCATCGCCTTCGCCTACAACAAATCCCAAGACCCGACCACCAACGTCATCCGCACACAACTCCTCGGCGTCGAATACCTCGACCCCACTCACGACTATCAACACGTCCGCATCCAAGACACCCAAACCACCCAAGCACAGACCACCGCGAACACCATCACCTACCCCGGCGCCTACCAAGGATCAGACCTCACCTACACATACGGGAACACCGGACTGAAAGAAACCATCCTGCTCAGCAACACGACCAAGGCATTCCTTCAAACCCACCCACCCTCCCGCTACGGCCTCAGCGACACACGCTCCTACCTCGTCTTCATCACACGACTCGACTTCACCAGCCTCACCCCCGCGACCACCGACGGACCCCTCACCGGGAACACCACCATCACCACCCACGGCATCGACTGCAAAGACACTCTCGGCAACTTCAAATGCGCGCTTCCCCTCGGCACCGCCTACCCAACTAACCAGCCGGACAACACCACCTCGCTTACTTACCGCGTCATCCATCTCGGGAACGACTGGTACCTCCTCTCCGGCCTCCCCGTCACCACCCTCAACCACATGACGTTCCCCGTCGCCATCGACCCCACCATCACCGTCTACTCCTCCTCAAACGACGGCTACTGCTCCTTTTACAATGGCAATTACACCATCACATGGACTTCACGTGCTGGAAACCCCAACACAACCGCAACCTCGATTTCCATCGGCCAGAAAAAAACACAAGTCGCTCCTGGAATATACTATATTTATCGAGGATTCCTCTACTTCGACACCTCAGCCCTCACCACGAACAGCATCATCGACAACGCCTCCCTCGGACTCTACAAAGTCGGTGATTACTCGGCGACCGACTTCTCCGTCACCGTGCAAAACGGCCAGCCCACCTACCCGCACAGCCCGCTCACCGCCAACGACTACAATAAAACCAAATATTCTGGGAACGGCGGCAGATTCAAAACCGTCAACTTCGG
>Ga0209777_10001312_pt1 | contig 36719 bp, 30 predicted proteins | sample FrelakmetHBP12HB_FD_187147 | JGI IMG/M metagenome (GOLD analysis project Ga0209777, IMG submission 187147) | Freshwater lake sediment microbial communities from the University of Notre Dame, USA, for methane emissions studies -HBP12 HB (SPAdes)... | ecosystem: Environmental > Aquatic >...
ATATTGGACAGCCGCGACCGTCAAAAGGGGTAACCTCAACCCGGAAAACACAATTTGCAGCAATTAAACCCTTATTTTACAATGACCTTGTGACATAACTTGTCCTATTTTGGACAGCATGCCCAAGGATATGCGTCAAGGCTCCATAGTGGAGCAATATTTTGAGGCAAAGAACAAGGATGGTTCCATCGTGAGACAAGGCCCATACCTATTGTGCTCTTACAAGGCGAAAGGGGGGACGGAGCGCCGTGGCTGTGGAACCTCGCCGATTTACACTTCGGCAAAGCCATCCAAATACTGGATTTCTATCACGCATCCGAACACCTCGGAAACATCTCAAAACACCTTTACCCTGAGGACGAAATAAGCAGAAAAAGATTTATGAAACGACTTTGCGAAAACCTGTGGAACGGAAAATTCGACGAGGTTATTTCCAGCTTGCGTTCTCTGAAAATGCGGGTCAAAAAGAAGAAGGAGTTGGATAACACAATCTCATATTTCGGAAATAACAGACATCGCATGAGATATGACGAATTCAGACGCCTGGGCCTCTTTGTTGGATCGGGTGTGATCGAGGCCGGATGCAAAAACCTCATCGGTCAGCGTCTGAAACAGTCGGGTATGCACTGGAGTGTACGCGGAGCAAACTCATTCATCGCCTTACGCTGTTGTATCGAATCCGGCAATTTTGAGGATTACTGGGAATCACGACGTACCGCCTGATCGCCGCTTAGGTCGCACACCCTCAAAATGTCCGCGCGCAAGCAGGGGGCTTTTTATATGCCGTATCGTCTGACGAATCAAGGCTCGTCGCTCGGCAATTTCTTGCCGGCGTCTCGCGCCCGACCCGCGAACGGCCCGCCGGGAGGAGCGACATATTGGCTGGGCGCATGGGCGGAGGGGGAGGGCCGCTGCTGCGGTGAGGGCTGGGGAGCGCCAAGCTCTTTGCGCACCTGCGCCTCTTTCGGCGAACCGATCGGATTGGAAATAATGGCGATATCCCTCTTGTACTGTGTAACGACCATGTCGGCGGTGGCCGTATATTTCACCCTTATAGTGATCTTGTTTTCTTCCGGGCCATACTCGATGCTTACCTGTTCCACTGTAAGTGGAACGCCTGCGTCCTTGCCCGCATTGATAACGGTCTGTACGGCGTCTTCCTGTGTCATTTTAACTATATCGGCGACTGTCATGGAGTCGAGGGCGGATTGAAGGGATTTTTCGTTCCAGAAGATCGGGCCGATCCTCGATATAAGCAAGCACAAAATGCCTATGGCCGCCAAAGCGACGATAAGCGTTGTAGTCGATGCCCCTCGAGAGCTTGAATGTTTCATAAAACGCCCCCTTTATTATTTAAACATTATGTTAGCTTAAACTCAGTAATTGTCAAAATACCTCGATTCTCAACAGGCCTGCGATATAATCAGCGGGAGCGTAACGCAGGCGCCCAGACGGGCGTCTGTAAGGAGGTTCCCGGCTGCGCTATTTTGCAGCCGAGACGGCTGCGTTACATAGCCGTAAAATTGTAAAATCCCTTTTTATATCGCAAGCCCGACAAAGGGGGAGAATAAAATCTTCCGGCGCAGTTAAAAAAAGCGGCATGGATTCCATGCCGCTTCGATTGGTTGCAGTAATATTTTACGATTTGACAGTGGGCTTACCAGCGACCGCCGCCACCGCCTCTTCCTCCACCACCTCCACCGCTTCGGCCTCCTCCGCCTCGCCCGCGGCCGCCTCCACCGCCGCCGCCGCCGCGACCGCCGCCCTCAGAGCGGGGGCGCGCTTCGTTGACGTTCAGCGCGCGGCCTTTCAATTCTTTTGTGTTTAGGCCTTCGATCGCGGCCTGCGCCTCGGTTTTGTTCGCCATTTCAACGAACCCGAAGCCCCTCGACTCGCCGCTGAATTTGTCCTTGATGACCGCGGCCGACGTAACCTCGCCGTAGGCCTCAAAGGCCTGTCGCAGATCTTCCTCGGCGACCTCTCGCGACAAGTTACCAACGTAGATGTTCATTTCGTCCTCCTTTGGATTTTGAACACTAGGATCAAATGTCGCTTGATGTCCCTTAGGCCAGTGCGACATCCCGTACGGGGCACATGGATAACCCCAAAATGGCCTGTACATGTCCTTAGTTATAAAGATAATATACAAAAAAAATGTCAAATGCAACAGGCAAGCACGACCCCTATTCTTAAACGGTAACCAAAGGACGCATAGATTTTGAATTTCAGCCGATTTTGAACTAAGATCATAAGAGCAAAGGATGTGCGCCATGGAGAACGGGCCGAAGCTGAGGATCACCTTCAACACGCGTGACGAGTTCGCGCTGGAATGGGAGAGGAACATTTCAAAGGGCGGGATATTCCTCAAGACTGATTCGCCGCCTGCAATCAGGCAGCGCGTCAGCGTCGTAATCGAGGTTCTCGACTTCGGCGCAACTTTCGAGCTTGCCGGAGAAGCGGTTCACGTCAGCGGCCAAGGCGTCGGCGTACAGCTCCAGCCTTTGCCCCTCGATGTCGCCGAAAGCATCCGCGATCTTTTATCCGCCGAAGCTTTCCCTGAAAAAGAAGAGGCCGAGTCGCCAACAAAAACCGACGAAACAACCTATCAGGCCATTCAGAACATGAGCCGTCACGAAAAGCTGGCCTTCGCGCGCAAAGGCGGCATGGACGCCCGCGCCATCCTCCTCCGGGACCGGGACCCAAAAGTGGTCATGAGCGTCCTCCTCAACCCACGCATCACCGTCGCGGAGGTGATCCAGCTCTCAAGCTCGCAATCGCTGACGCTCGACATGATAAAGATGATCGTGAACAGGGCCGAATGGCTCTCCGTTGAAAGCGTGTGCCTCAACCTTGTCCTGAACCCCAAAATGCCCCTCCCGACCGCGCTGAGCCTCCTCAACCGCTTATCGGAAAAAAACGTTCGCATGCTCGCAAAACGACCCATCAAGCAGGCGATCAAGTCTGCGGCGCTGAAAATGGTTGTGAAAAAATAGAAGGTTGTAAGCTTATAGGGCATAGGGGCATAGCGCGCTATGCCCCTGAATTCTTATGGATTATCGTTTGCCTGCTGCGGCATTCGCGCGATGCGGCTTGCGCTGACGCGCGCGTATTTCTTCGGTGCGTTTGCGCCAATACTCGATTTTTTCTTCTTCGGTCATTCCCGTGAGACGCTTTTCACTGGCTGCCTGACCATTATGCATCATCTCCACGCAATCAAACTTTTTACGGCTCATTTGCGATGACCTCCATCGGTGAGTGAATGGCGATTGTTTTATACCCAAGCGCCACGTTTACCGCGTTATAAGACGGTATCTTCTGATAGTTGACTATTATCACACCCGTGCGTGGTGCGGGCGATGATGTCGTTTTGAGTGGCGCGGTCGAGTTGTGTGAAGAGGCCGTTGTAACCCGCGACGCGGACTACCAGGCCGCGATATTTTTCGGGGTGTCTCTGGGCCTCGCGCAAAGTGTCGGCGCTCACGATGTTGTATTGGACGTGGAGTCCGCCGAGGTCGAAGTAAGAGCGGTTGAGTTGCGCGAATTTCTCGAGGTTTTCGTCGCCGCTCACAAGGTCGGGGTTCATGGCCATCGTCAGGACGCAGCCGTTGGTGATGAGCGAGTTGTCTATTTTGGCCGCCGATTTCATGATCGCGGTGGGGCCTTTGGTCTCACGGCCGCTGGAGGGCGAGACGCCTGAGCATAGCGGTTCTCCCATGCGCCTGCCGTCCGGGGTTGCGCCTGTGAATATGCCGAAGACGAGGTGCGCGCTCAGTGAGTAGATGCCCGGCCTGAATCTTCCTCCCCTGAAATTTGTGTGTTTTTGCACTTCACGACAGTAAATGGCGGCGGCTTCTTTCGCCATTGTGTCGGCGATCTCGTCGTCGTTTCCGTATTTCGGCGCCTTGTTTATCAGCGTGTGTCGGAGCGGCTCGGCGCCCTCGAAATTTTTTCCCATTGCTTCGATCAGACTGCCCATTGACACCTTGTGCCGGTCGAAAACGAGCGTTTTAACGGCGGCGAGGGAATCGGCGACGTCAGCTAGTCCGACGGCCTGAGGGCCGGTGAAGTTATATCGGGCGCCGCCCCAAGTCACGTCCCGGCCTTGGGCGACGCAATCGTCAATGGTGGATGAAATGAAGGGCGTGGGTTTCAGCTCGGCGTGGGCCATGCCCGCGTAGTGCATGGCGGCAACCATGCGCTCGACGGCCCACGCGACCTGCTTCCTGTAGGCCTCCAGCAGATCGTCAATGGATTTGAAGAAGCGGGGATCGCCGCTTTTCACCCCGACGCCCCTGCCCCGGAAGGCGCGATACAGGTCGGGCAGGCTGATCCGCGTCCGCTGAGCCATTCGGCGGAGATATTTGGCCAGCATTATGTAATTTGCCCAACTATTAGTTTTTGATGTCGGGGCGTTCGATTGAGGGCCTCTTTCGGCGGATCGCCTGCCGTTGCGCGACAAGAAATATGGGCCGAAGGCGCGAGTCAGGTATTTCAGGTCTTTAAAGAAGTCCGTCCCGTCGCCGTTCTTCATGGCGAGTTCGAGGCAACGCGCGATGTTCACGAGGTTGGAGTCTGTCGAGCCGAATGCGCTGCCCGACGTGGTCGGTTCGACGCAGCCCACGATGGCGTAGTCGCGGGCTTCGCGCGTCGGGACACCCCGGGAGACCATTGCCGGCATGATAATGTCGTCGTTGAACAGCGACATCGTTGCACCGCGCCTTACGGTGTCGCAGACGCGGCTCATGAACTCATGCGGCGTCCGGGAATTGAACCTGACCGCAAGGTTGGGCCACACTGTTCGGATGTCATCCAGCGCATCGAGGAACAGCCATGTCAATTCGTTGGTGGCGTCGCCGCCGTCTTCTTTCATGCCGCCAATGGTGAGGCTCTGCGCAATAGGGGGGCCGCTGGTGACCGGCAAGATAATGGTGTCCAGAACGTTTACGACGCCGCTCATTTTGATGTACAGGCACTCGATAAGCTCTTTTGCCTTCTCGGCGGTGATTTTATCCAGCACGAGGTCACGCTTGTAGAACGGGTAGAGGAGCTGATCGAGCCGTCCGGGGCTGATGGCGAATCCGCCGCATTCGATCTGGCATATCAGCTGGTTGAACCACACGGCCTGGATGGATTCGCGGAAGTCCCGCGGGGGATGTTCGGGAACGCGGTCGCATATCAGCGCGATGCGGAGCAATTCGTCCCGCCGCTTTGGATCGTTTTCTTCGCCCAACATGCGCCTGGCCTCGGCGGCGAATCGGGCCGCGAAGGCGATCGCCGCATCGGAAGTTATTGCAACGGCTTCCCAGAAATCCCGCTGCCTGGCCGTCGAGCCGGAAGCCGCGCCAAGTTTTTGCCGGGCTTCTTCCCTGATGCCGCCGAATCCTTTTGTTAGCAGGTTCGGATTGCCAACGATGAAGTGGCCTATGCCGTTGGCGAACTCGGCCTCGATTGTGAAGACGAGCTTGAAGACGTCGCATTGCAGGTCGGGGGGCATGAGCCGGAACGCCATCTCCCACGCCGACCTGCCGCGCCAGTAAGGGAGAATGGAGCGAATCGCGCGCCGCTCGGCGCCCCCTACACAATACGGCTGGATTGGTCTTGATTCCAACGTGTCGAGCTGGGTCTCGATGGAGAACGATTTTGCTTCTGGGAAGAGGGGGGCGCCCTTCGGTTTGCTTGTGCGGTTTCCTACAATAAGCTCGTCATCAGCTATAATGACGGTCATGTTGTCGAGCACGTTTTTCAGGGCCAGCGCGTTGCGAATCACCTGCGGCCTTCCCTCGGTGCGCCGCTGGGATTCAGTCCACAGGACGGCGCGCTCAGCGCAAACCTCGAAGGGACTGGCGAGCAGCCTCGATTTTAATCGCTGTGTCCTGGTTTCCATATTCTTCTTTTATGGTGTCTCCGCCGGATAACCTGGTCAAGTAGGGACGATCAGCCGGTCGTCTCTATACCCATTGTACATCCGGCTTCTTTCTCGCAGGGGAGTTGGTGTATGGATAAGCGGGATATCCGATGATGAGGCTTGCAAAGACTTTATGTCCTGCGGGAATATTCAGGATTTTTTTCAGCGCCCGATCATACCGGAGCGTCATGGTGATGAATCCGATGAAGCAGGCGCCGAGGCCGAGGGAATAGGCGTAGTTGGCGATATTGGTGGCGGCGATATTGCAGTTGTCGCAGGCGAAGTTTGCTTTTCGCGGCGCGTGGATGAGGATGAGGGCAGGGGCGTTGTGCAGGATGTAGTCTCTGCCAGACTCGGATTGTTCTTTATAATAATCGAACATGGACATGTAGCGGCTTATCGTCTGGCCCACGCCGGTTTTTTCGAAGGCTTTAAGCAGGTATTTCCCGGGGCGTCCTTTAAGGACTTTGTCTGTTCTCACGCCCATATTGAAAATTCGCTTTGAAACTCTTCGCAGGAGAGTAGAGTCTGTAACGATGGTGTATGCGACGTTTTGAGTATTGCTTGCGGTGGGCGAGTAGCGCGCGAGGTCGAGGATTTCTTCGATAACCTCGCGCGGCACGGGCTTGTTTCTGTATTGCCTGATACTCCGCCTGCCCATGACGACCTCGCGGTAGCCGTCCGAGGCGATCAGCTTTTTCTTTATGGCGCGGACATCGCTTGAATCGAGGCCGCTGTGCTCGATGGCGTCAACGGGGCAGACGGCGAGGCAATGGCTGCACAGGTTACATAGCTCGGGGGCGACGGGCGTGGGCACGCCTCCTACATCCCGCCATACGCCTGCAACGCATTCCCGCGCGCAGCGCATGCAGTTGTTGCACTTATTGTCCAGTCTTTTGATTTGCATGGTTATTTGGCGCCTCCGGTAAATAGAATTGTTTCGCTGCAAATATCATAGGAATAAAGATGATACTCATTTTTCTAACATAGGCACTTGACAATTCCAACTGATTCCGGTTAAATAGTTTTAAACTAGAACGTGTTACTTGCTATTATGCCATGAAGCCGCGAAAAAACAAGAACATGGTGCGGATAAGCGAGCTGGCCGAACTGGCGGGGGTTTCGCTGCCCACCATAAAACACTACCTTAACGAGGGCCTGATTCCCAAGCCCGTCAAAACGGGCAAAACGATGGCCTATTACGACAGAAGCACTGTCGAGAGAATATTACTGATAAAGAAGCTCCAGCAGGAGAAGTTCATGCCGCTTGAGGTGATCAAGCGAGTTATAGATTTTACAGCGGATAACGAAGAAGAACAGAAACTGAACGAAGTGGTTCTTAGGATCAAGGAGTCGGAAGCGAATGTTCCACCGGTAAGCGAAGCATATATCGAACGCCGAACCAACTACCCCTTGAATAAAATAAAAATACTGGAAAATAAAGGGATCATTTGTCCCACTACGAGTGAAGACGGAAAGTACTACGATGCGACGGACCTGGAAATAATAGAAATAATGAAGGAGCGGGAGGAAACGGGGTTTCCTTTCGATTATTCACTTGAGATAGGGAGTATATATTTTGAGGCGATGAAGCGGGCCATGCACGACGCCATCCTGATATTTGTAAAAAACGTGCTGGACGAAGCGCCATTGAAAAGGGCCATAGAAATGTTGGGGGATCACGAGGCGTCCCTCGATAAATTCCTCGTGTCGGTCAGACGAAAACTTGGCCGCGCTTTCGCTCAGGAATCGTTCAACGAATTCAAGGCGTTTTCTGATAATATTTCGCTGCTTCTTTTCTTGCCCGAGAACAGCAAGGAACTGCCGGATAGTCCGCCGCCGGGACGAAAATCCAGAATTATCTACAATTTTCTTTCGGGCAATTTTTCTTCCGTTATGCACCTTATTGAAAACGAGCGCCAGAAGATCAAGCCACTGTATGCTCCCGCTTCCATCATCACCGATGTGCTCCGTGGAGACGCGAATTCCGCATTGGAAACGACAAAGCGACTGATCCCGTTTCCAACCGCGAGAAATATGGATAACGCGGCGGCCGCCTTGGCATACTCATTTGTAATGAGTGAGTCGAAAGGCATAACAGAGCCTATGTTTTATGCGAAAAAAGCCCTCACGTACCTGAAGCGGATCGAAACGACCCACGACAACGACATCGTAGCGGAGTTGTTCTGCAAGTATATATGCGGCGGCTTATACTCGATTTTCCCGAGCATATTCGATACCCAAAAAAGCGGTATTGAGCTGCTTCGTCATGTCGAATCCCTCCTGACAACCGCCGATCTCAAAAATTTCAAGTTGCCGGAATGGTTGTTCCGTGTAATTGCTTATGAGATATTTCCTTCAGTGGAGCTGAGGATCAATCGTTTCCTCGCGGATTGTTATATTCGATTGGGTCTTTTTGAACAGGCATCCCACCGATTGGAAAAAGTCATTGACATGGCCGATCCTGGCGGCGAATTTTCGGAGTGGGCCAGGCTTGCAAAATACCGGATTGAAAAAAACCTTGATATTTAAAGCCACAAAGCCGCATTTATAGGCCTTGGGAAAATGCTGAATTATGAAGTTAGGCTTTAGGCCTTAGGCGCCAGGCTTTAGGCTAAAAGATTGGTCTTGACTTTTCAGCCTAAAGCCTAACGCCTACAGACAAGGGGTTTAAACCCCTTGTCTGTCCAACTCCGGTCCGGAGAAGCGAAATGACGAATGAAATAAGCCTGCCGTGGGGTGAGGGTGAAGCGATCAGATTGCCCATCCCCGATGGATGGAAAATCAAGGCCGTCCTGAAGCCCAATCATCCCGCCCAACTCCCCGATTTTCGATCGGAACTCGACCGCGCATTGAAAAACCCCATCGGTATGCCCCCTCTCAATGAGTTTGCCCGTAGGGGCCGTTCGGCATGCGTTTTAGTAGACGACCGGACGCGCCCCACGCCCGTCGGCGCCATACTTCAAAGCGTTATTGCCGAACTTAATCAGGCGGGCGTCAAAGACAGCGATATCGCAATAATCGTCGCCGTCGGCGCCCATCGGGCCATGACCGAAGAGGAGATTCGAGGACAAGTCGGAGCGGACATTTACAAGCGTTGCCGCGTCGTTAATCACCAATATTTTGAAAAAAACGGGCTGGCGCCCGTCGGAGTGACGCCGACCCATAAAATTCCCGTTTCGTTGAACAGGCTTGCGGTGGAAGCCGATACCGTGGTGTCAATCGGGTGCATCGAGGCGCACGAACAGGCGGGAGTTGGCGGCGGATATAAGAGCATTATGCCGGGCATTTCCGGCCTGGAAGCCATAAAAGCCACTCATACGGCAAAATTCCAAAAACCGGAACGCATCTCTTCGTCGGGCATCCCGAAATCCCGATGCCGCTTCAGGCAGGCGGTGGACGAGGCGGGGGCGCTCCTTGGCCCAAAGCTGTTCATCGTGAACGCCGTGCTCGATCCGGTGAACGCCGTCGCCATCGTGGCCGGAGACCCCCTTGCGGCGCATGAGGCCGGCAGGAAAATATACGAAAAAATGGCCGCTGTAAAACTCGATTCCCCCGCAGATGTCGTAATAGCCGACGCGAGACCTCTGGATATTGACCTGCGCGTCTCCATGAAGGCGTGTTTCAACGCCTCGCCAGCGCTCAAACCGGGCGGCCTTTTCATCTCGGTGTCATCCGCCCGCGAGGGGCTTGGAGACCTGCGGGTTCCCGCATCACTCCCGAAAGGGACTTACAATACAGTCAAACATGTCCCCATGGCCATCATGGCGCCGCTTGCAATGCGATTCAACAAGTATCCGGACCAGGCCGCCGGAACCGTGAGCATGATTAGATTGATAAAAGCCGCGCAAAACTGGCTGTACCTTACGTCAATAGCCGGCGGCATCCCCGCCTTCAAGGCGATGGGCATAGAATTCTTTACCGACGCCGCCGCATTGATCGGGCGGGCGAAAGAAATCAAGCCCAATGCGGATGTTGTGGTTCTTCCCCAGGCGGGGGCGTCATTCATCGCATGGGACTGACCCTAACGGGCGCCTTTCTTCTTGAGAAAATTGACCATTTCCTCGTCTCCGATTTGCGTGGCCAAACTGAGAGGGGTGTTCCCGGAGTTATCAACGGCGTTTATATCGGCGCCCTTCGATATGAGGAGCTGAACGCACTCGATATGCCCGCTCTGTACCGCCCGGTGGAGAATGGTTTTACCATCATTGTCTTTTGCCTTGAAATTTGCGCCGTGCGCGATAAGAAGGGCGCACGTTTCCTTGTCCCCGCGGGAAGCCGCAATGATAAGCGGCGTCATGCCCATCTGGTTTTTGGGGTCTACATTCGCTTTTTTAGAAAGAAGAAATTCTATGACATCGCGATGCCCGTAGATGGTGGCTTCGAGTAAGGGGGTCTGGCCAGAGCTATCCGCTGCGTTGACGTCAGCGCCCTTGGCGATGAGGATGGCGCAGATTTCCTTGAAGCCGGACTCGGCGGCGAGCATGAGGGGCGTCCTGCCGTCTTGTCCCTTGGCATTTACGTCTGAGCCTTTTGCGATGAGAAGCTCGCAGATTTCCTTAAGGCCCCTCGATGCCGCCTCGTGCAGCGGTGTAACTTGGTATTGGCCTCTCGCGTTGATCAACTTCGGGTCCTTCGCCAGCAGGGATTTCACCTTTTGGGTGTCGCTGTTGTAAATTGCGGAAAAGATTTCCTCCTCAGGCGTTCCTTCGGGGCCGCCTTCCCCCCCTGATGGCGGCGGGGTTGGTGGCTCCACTGCATATTGCGGCGGGGCGCTTGGCCGTTTAGGCTCCGTGCCGCCATGCTGTTTTATCAGATTATAAATCTCGGAATTTTCTTCAGCTAATTGCAAAGGAGTTGCTCCCTGGTCGGTCTTGGCGTTCACGTCCGCGCCCTTTGCGATGAGAAGCTTGCAGATTTCGAGGTTGCCGGTCTGGACCGCAAAGTGCAGGCTGGCAAAACCTCCCAGGGCTTTCACGTTCACGTCCGCGCCCTTTGCGATGAGAAGCTTGCAGATTTCTAGGTTGCCGGTCTGGGCCGCCAATTGCAGGCTGGTAATCCCACCCTTGGCGGATTTCGCATTGACGTCCGCGCCCTTCGAGATAAGCAATTCGCACATGTCAAGGCGTTGAACCACAATCGCCATTAGCAACGGCGTTGCCCCCGTTGCCTCGTCCACCTCGTTAACCAGTTTCGGGTTGTGCGCCAGCAACGATTGAACCTGCTTGATGTTTCCCGTCATCACCGCCATGTGAATTTCCCCCGCCCATGCCGCGCCGCGCAGCATAATGAACAGAAGCGAAACCAATACTATTGTTTTAAAAATCTTCATTCTCTTCCTCCTTTTGCACATTATAGTTAATTTATTGACAATCAGACTTATACAGGACCATATAATCGTAAATGATCTTTTTTGCATCAGGCCGCATGTCCTGCTTGAGATTCCGGTCGCTGAAAACCTCGGAAGCGAGTTTCCATACGCCGCAGAAGCCGCTGTCCATGCCTTTCTGCGCCTTTGCAAGCATGAGGACCACGGCCACGGTGAAGCTTTCCGGGTTCTTATTCCTAGCCATCTCGAGTATGGGGATGGCCTTATCGGGGCTGAAGTAATCGTCCATGATCGTGAGGTAGCCGAGGCAGAAGAGCGCGTCGCCGTTGAGTTTTTCCAGATTTAAACTCGTTGGTTCTCCCCCGTATTTCGCCGCGAGATGAATTTTAAACAACTCTGCGTTCTTTTTTCCCTCGATGTCCCATGAGAGCGCATTTATTACCGCGGCTTTCTGGTCAATCGGGTTTTGGGGCGATATGAGAAACTCGGCGATTTTCACGGTCATCGTTTTGGCGTTGCCCGCTTCCTTGACCATGGCGATGTCCTTGTAAGCCTCATAAAAGTCCGTTGAAGTGATCGGCGAATCCGCTCTAGCGACAAGGGGAGCTATCATTAATATTACAGGCGCAAATCTGAAAAGCCTCATTTCCTTCTCCTTTTTAACTCAGTTAGAGACTTGGTGTCTGAGGTCCCGGGATGTAGGGGCGACCGGCCGGTCGCCCCTAAAATCTCCTGGCCTTGATATAATCGTTGACGAATCTTATCGCATCTTCGCGGCTGCTTATGCGGCCTTCGAGTTGCGCGTCCTCCACTGCTTCCAGTATTTCCTTGAAAAGCGGGCCGGGCGTAAGCCTCATCGCTATGAGATCGTTTCCGGTGATGATGGGCCTGGGACGCAGCGCCTGTTCTTTTTCGGCCTCATCGAATTCCTTCAGCTTGTTTTTTACGTAGTGGTAATTATCGAGGTCTCCGTGGCTTGCGATGCAATCGAGGCGATGGATCTCGAGGTGGAGATCGAAGCGATCGAGGCGCATAAAGCGTTTCAGGGTGCTCATGCGCATGTTGGACGCCTCCATGAATTTCAGGTGCTCCCTCACCAGGCTTTCGACGAGGTCCTGCTGCTTCCGCGAGAATCTCAGGCGTCGCATGATGGCGGCCGCCATCTCGGCGCCCACGGTCGTGTGCCCATCAAAGCGTATGCGTTCCGCCTCGGCGTAAGTCGGCGGTTTCCCTACGTCATGAAGCAACGCAGCCATGGCAAGTTCCGACTCCCGCTGCTCAGGAAGATTGTCCAGCAAAATCATTGTGTGCGTCCACACATCGCCCTCGGGATGAAACTGAGGAGGCTGCCGAACCCCCTTCATCGCCTCGACCTCCGGCAGAACGACCCCCAGCAGACCGTACCCGCTCAACAGCTCGATGCCCATGCGGGGGCGGGGGCCGGAGAGAATTTTCACAATCTCATCCCTTATGCGCTCCGCGCTGACGAGGGCGATTTCCCCGGCGTGCTTCGCTATGGCAAGCCGCGTGCGCTCCTCGACCTCGAAGCCCAGCAGGGCCGCGAATCGGGCGGCGCGCATAAGCCTGAGCTTGTCTTCCCCAAAACGCGCCTCCGGGTCGCCGATGGCGCGGATGATCCCCGCCTTGAGATCGGCTTGCCCGCCGACGTAATCTATGACGCGCTCCTCGATGGGATCGTAATACATGCCGTTGACGGTGAAATCGCGGCGCTTGGCGTCTTCCTCGGGCGAGCAAAAACGCACGTTGTCGGGACGGCGACCGTCGCTATATGAATCATCAACGCGGAAAGCGGCCACCTCGAAGGGTGTCCGGCGCTTTATCACGAGAATCACGCCGAAGCTCTCACCCACGGCAACCGTATTGCGGAATAGCCTCCTCACCTGCTCCGGCCTGGCCGTGGTGGCGATGTCATAATCCTCCGGCTCCATGCCGCGAAGCATGTCCCGCACACAGCCGCCGACCCAGTAGGCGGTGTGGCCGGCCTTTTTAAGCCGCCGGACTATCTCGAGAGCGTCATCTCTTTTATTGTAAATTTTCACTTAATAATTGGGGGGTGACCCTGGCCGGGCGGACAGGCCGGCCGCCATTCCAACCTGTGTTGCCATCATCCTTTTCAAAGGCCTGTTTCCAATCCGCCCACCGCAAGGTTACCTCAGCGAAAAGTGGGAGTAATCGTTTATATCCCGCCCCAGCGCGGACAGAAGCTTTTTAATCAGCATGAACTCGTCAACATTCAAAGCGGTGTGCGCAATGGCTTCCTCGGCCCACATCAGGATGATCTCGATGTTCCGCTCGGACAACTCAGCCGGCCTGCCCGACTCTTTGCTCTTGTTCAGCTTTTTCCACACAATGGAATCGTCGGGAAAAAGAGCCTCGCCGTCTCCATAACGTCCCGCGGTATCCAGATTGCCGCGGTACCACGACCGCATTATCTGGTAATCACGGTGTCCCAGTGATACCTCGTGAAACATGCCAATAAAAATACACTATAGGGAATGAAATCGCTATTGCCCCTATTGTAAATATTGATAAATCGCCTGTGCCGCGCGGGAATGGCCGGCGGCGGATGGGTGATCGCCGTCCAGGAAAAGCGGCTCGTCGCGATGATTGTAAAAGGTTGGGAAAAGATCGAGGCACTTGACGCCGTTCGCATTGCAGAAATCAAGGATGCGTCGCTGATGGACCTCGGCCCTGCCTCCAAGCAATACCTGAAAATAATACGGGAACACAGCGACCAAGAATGGTTTGCCGTGTGCCTGAACATCCTTGTTTATGCCGGTTATCTCTTCCTTATTATTTTCCCACGCCTGCGCCAGTTCCGGCGGCAACGGGTCGGAGTTCAGGCGTCGCACGCTGTAAAGCTCCTCACGCTTGGCCATGTCTTGGAATTTCAGCCTTATGAACCTGAAAATGGCGATGCGCCGCATAATTCTTTTTAACAACGGCAATTCCCCGGACGTGTCAACGCCGAGGAAAATGTCTTTTCCCCCGTATTTGGCGACCGAGGTGTAGCGTTCTATCGCGTCGTTGAGGCAGTAGCCCAATATCACGATGTCGGGTTCGAGCGTCCATCCCTTTATGCGCAACAGATCCCTCTCCTGAAACGTCGAGTATCCCGGCACGCCGGCGTTGATTACGCGGACATTTCGTCCGCTAGCGCGATATACTCCTTCCAGCGCTCTGGGCCAGGGGTTATTTTGATCCACCATATAGCCGAAGGTCACCGAATCGCCGAGACAAAGTATTCTCATTTCGCCCTTCGGCTTGGGCGTTGGTATCTCATCATCGCGAAAACCGATCGAATTTATGCGGATTTTTCCCGCGCCTTCCTCGCCCCTCCAGCCGGAGACTAGTTCCCATAACAAATCCCTGCTTGGCCTGAATTTCGATTCCTGGTAGCTCCCGCCCGCCTTCGGTGGGCCATACCCCGCCATTCGCGCCCCAATCTCAAACAACGCCAAAACCCCGATGACAGCCAGAACCGTAAAGGCCGCGGGCATCACCATTCGACCCCATTTATTCATTGATTCATTCACAATTGCCTAAATGATACAGTAATTCGGATCGGCTCTCAAACATCCACTTTTCGCCTTTTATCCTGTTTTTTTGTGTTCGCCGCCGAGGCCTCTTGCAATTTATTTAAAATGTGTATATGATTGTGGACGTGAATTACTGAATGAGCATTCATTCATTTTATTTAAACCAACATTTCAACAAGGAGGTCTAGGATGGCACTTTTAGTAGACGATCGGGATGTTCGATTCGTACTCTTCGAGCAACTCGGTTTGGAGAAGATTCTTAAGTACGACGCGTTCAAGGATTTCGATGCGGACACCATAAACATGATCCTCAACGAGGCCAAGAAGTTCAGCGAAACGGAACTTTACCGCCTCAATATCGAGGGCGATAAGAACGGCGCCAAGTTCGATAAGGGGAACGTAACCACGCCGCCGGGCTACAAAGAGGCCTACGACAAATATTGCGAGGGCGGATGGATATCGGTGAGCAGCAGCCCGGAATACGGCGGACAGGGACTGCCAAGCATCATCGGACTGGCCACCGGCGAATTTGGGGTCGCGGGCAGCGTTGCCTTCACAATGTATCCGGGCCTGACCCGCAGCGCATCCCACCTCATTAAGGAGCACGGCGCCGATTGGATGAAAGCGGCGTGCATCAAGCGCATGAACAGCGGAGAATGGTCAGGCACCATGTGCCTCACCGAGCCACAGGCGGGCAGCGCCGTTGGCGACGTCAAATCCCAGGCTAAAAAGCAGGGCGACCATTACCTGATCACCGGCAACAAAATCTTCATCAGCTCCGGCGACCACGACCTGACCAAACAGATACTTCATCTCGTTCTCGCGCGCACCGAAGGGGCGCCCCCGGGCATCAAAGGCATCAGCCTGTTCCTCGTCCCGAAATACCGCTTCGACCAGAAAACCGGCGCTTTGGGCGAGTTCAACGACGTGCACTGCACGGGCATCGAACACAAAATGGGCATCAAGGGCAGCTCAACTTGCAGCTTGAGCTTCGGGGACGAGAACAAATGCAATGGCTACCTTATTGGTAAGGAATTCGATGGTATCAAGTACATGTTCACCATGATGAACGAGGCGCGCATCGGAACGGGCCTTCAAGGCGCGGCATCCGGCTCCGCCGCGTACCTCCATGCGCTGAGCTACGCCAAGGAGCGCATCCAGGGCGTTGACATAAAGGCCATGAAAGACCCGAACGCCCCTCGCATCACCATCATCAAGCACCCGGACGTCCGCCGCATGCTTATCACCATGAAAGGATGGGTCGAGTCGAGCCGCGCTTTGCTCTATTATTGCGCATTCTGCTCCGACCGCGCAGAACACGACCCCGATCCGAAAAGCAAGGCAAAATACCAGGACTTCGTGGAACTCCTCACACCCGTCTGCAAGGCATGGTGCTCAGACCGCGGCTTCGACGTGACTCGCCTCGCCATCCAGACTTACGGCGGCTACGGATACTGCTCCGAATACCCCGTCGAACAATACATGCGAGACGCGAAAATATCGTCCATATACGAGGGCACCAACGGCATCCAGGCCCTTGACCTCGTGGGCCGCAAAGTCCTGAATATAAAGAAACAGATGGCCCCCTATAATAACTGGATCGCCGAGTTGAAAGGCGGCGCGGAAAAGGCCAAGGCCAACGCAAAACTCAAGGACATTGCCGAGCTGGTCCTCAAAGCCGTTGATACTCTCGACGGCATCACAAAACACTTCATGGGCGCAGGCCTCAAAGGAGACCAGGACACACCGGTCCTCGGCGCAACCCCCTACCTCGAAGCCTTCGGCGACGTCACCGCCGGCAGCCTCCTGCTCTGGCAGGCCAACATCGCCCAGGATAAACTCGACAAAGGCGTTGACTCGGACGCGGACAAGAAATTCTACGAAGGCAAAGTGCATACCGCGAGATTCTACGCATACAACATGCTGTCCAACGTCGACCGCTGGGCCATAGCCCTCAAGTCGGGAGATAAAACCGCACTGAATATCCCTGACGACTGCTTCTGAAGGCATTAGGCAACAGTCGTTAGACATCAGGTTGAAGAAGTTTTTAAAACAGAGACACAGAGGCACAGAGAATTATAAATTATAATTCATAAACCTCTGTGTCTCTGAGCCTCTGTGTTTAATCTTATTCTGAGGACTTGCCTTAGAGCCTGCTGCCCAGAGCTTTTCTTATCGCCATCCAGCCTTCGACGTCGGCTATCACGGCGGCAAGGGGCCATTTGCCTTTTTCGACGCCTTTGAGGATGCGGCCTGCACAGATAGCGCCGAGAGCGTCGTTTCCGAGGAATGGGTAATTCCTGTCCCCGACGCGCACGATGTGGCCCATGCGATGCGCCTCTTCCTTTTTAGCCTCCAGGTCGCGTCCCTGGGTATCGAGGATTTGCCTTATGCGGCGGAGGTCGTCGAGGCGCAGCATCCTTATTTCATCGGCGAATTCCGGGTCGGAGTTACTCAACTTCACGCGATCGCGCCTGATCCTCATCCGAAGGTCGGCAAGTCTGCGAATCATGCGGGCGGGAACGGTGTCCAGCCTCATGAAAGCGAGCAGGAAGCGGACGCCGGTGAGCCACCTGAGCAATTCCCTCCTCCGTAAAACCTGGACGCTGCCCTTGGGGGGAAAGAAAGGGTCGGCGCGATGAATGAAGAGGGGCGCCCAGAAATTGAGGAACCGGGGAAATCTTTCGATCAGGCGGGTGGCGATAGTGACCCATAGGCTGCGGATGTTCGTCCAGGGCTTTAAAAGCGAGGCCTGGCCGAGGACTTTATATGGCGTGAGGCCGCCCATGCGGCGCGCCGCTTCCCGCATAAAAATGCTTTCGAAGGGATCAATGCCCATCATCTGAGCGCCAAGACTCGCCGTGGCAAGTATATCCTGGCCCGCAATGATTATGCCCGGCCGGCGCGGAATGGGGCGATGTGAATAGCCAAGCAGGCCGTCCGCGCCGGTTATGCCGTCTATGATCGAGAAATGCACCGGAAACTCGCTGACAAGGGCGATGACCGCGCGAGCTACGTCCTCCTGGCGCGGGTAATGGAAAATCTTGTCCTCCATCGCCAGAGCCATGGAGAGGTTCACGAGGTGAAGGGCATACCGGGCGGAAAAATGAGTTTTAAGTTTGGCGAAACTTATCCTGTAATCGGCCTGCATCCACTCGCGGTTCACGGGGTGCACTCCAAGTGTAGCGTCGTGGAAATCGTAATCGGCGGTGTTCAGGCCGAGGTCAATTATATCGAACGGGTGCGGGGCCTTGTTTGCCAGAACGTATCCGGTGACCTTTCGGGGAGCGGGACCTTCCAATCTCACATCCTCTTCCTCGATGTAACCGGCCCGCGCCGCTACCCGGCATACCCCGCGATGATGAAACCAGTTGCCAAAGCTGTTGCGGCCTTCAGCCACTGCAACACGCGGATACCCCGCCTCGACGATGCGCCTCACAAGATGAAGCACAAGGGTCGGATCAACGTAAATCCCCACCTCATTGCGCAACATCATGGGGATCAGATGGGTCTTGATGATTACGCGGAAATCCTCCCTGGATTTATGCGCCGAGTTTCTTACAATCTCGAGGTGATCGAAAAAGCGGCTGCGGGCCAAGGCGTCATCGAGCTTCTGGAATTTGTCCCTGTCGCCGCCTGATTCCACCGCCACAGTGTGACGCGGCGCGGTTTGGTCAAACGGGTACTCGGGCAGCAGAATAGCCTCTTTTTCGTACTTGCGGCTTACGTCGGGGTTCTCGATAAGCTCATCGAAAATGGCCAGTGTTTCTTTGGAAGGGGTCTGGCGGTGCGGAATGCGCCTTCCGAACGCCGCTGCAAGCTCGGGCAGGTGGGACCTCTGCTCGAAGACCTCCGGCAGAATCTCCTCCGCGGGCCGATGGCCCGTCTCTTCGCTGAAAACCCTTCTCACGATCTCGCTGGCCGATTTCAGGCTGCGGAGCTCGAGGTCGAGAAGCACCTTGTCACCGAGTGTGAGCGCATTTGCTTCCAGCGCGGCGCCAATGCGGATGATCATCTTCTTGCGCTTCTCCGCCACAGGACGCCGCTCCTCCGGCATCTTTCCGGAAACCGCGTCAAGGAGCCTCTCGGCGAGACTTATGCTATCAACGTCAATCATGTTTGTGCCCGGCGGATCGCGCGGGAATATAACGTTTTCCCTTATCTCCGATCGTTGCCGAATACTAGCACGTTGTCTACCATGTTTCAACAATGATGGATTTGGCAGAACCTGAAAATCCACTCGCTTCGGGGATTGCGAGCAAAAACAGGAACATAGACACAGGCCTCGTTGCGCCGTTCCTGGTGTTTGTTATCGCGGTTCTTGCCCGTGTCGGATATCTTATCGCCCTTAAAACCAGCATTCTTTTCGACGTTATGGTGGTTGATGCGGCGCTTTACGACCAGTGGGGCCTGCGGATCGCCCGCGGAGACTGGATCGGGGAGCGCGTTTTTTATGACCCACCGCTTTACGCTTACTTTCTGGGGCTTCTATATCGCATTATCGGGCATGATTACCTTATCGTCCGGCTCGCGCAGATATTGATAGGCTCCGCTCATTGCGTCGTTATTTATGCGATTGCGACCAGGATATTAAACCGCCGGGCCGGCATCATCGCAGGAATACTGGCGGCGCTCTACCGGCCCCTTATTTTTTACGATGCCGCCATCATGAAGGCCTTCCTGGATTCGACGCTTTCGGACCTCATGCTGTTGGTATTGATGGTTGCCATTGAGAAACGCCGGAGGGTGTGGTGGTTTCTGGGGGGTGTTCTGCTGGGGCTGCTTTCGCTATTGCGGGTCAATATGCTGGCGTTTGCGGCGATAGGGGTGGCGTTATTTTGCTATGCGTTTTTAAGAAACAGGTGGTTTGGGAGCCGCGCGGAGACCGCCGTTTCTTGTGCGTCGTGGTTATTGGGCATTGTGTTGGTGTTGTTGCCCGTGGCGGTGCGCAATCTTGCGGTCAGCGGCCAGTTCATCATAGTCTCAAGTTATATGGGCCAGAATTTCTACACGGGCAATAATCCCTATAACGCCTCCGGAAACTACGCGCGCATCCCGTTTGTTCGCGCCAACCCCAAGTACGAGGAGGAAGATTTCCGGAGAGAGGCCATTCAGAGAACCGGAAGGGCCGATTTAACACCGCGCGAAATCAGCAATTTCTGGATGAGCGAATCCATTAGCTACATTATGGCAGAGCCATGGGCGGCTCTGTCCCGCATCGCAACGCGGTTCCGAATATTCTGGAATTCTTATGAGGTGCCCGATACATACAACATGGACTTCGAGGCAAAATATTTCACGCCGTACCTCAGGCTGCCCTTCTTCAATTTCGGGTTCATCGGGCCGCTGGGGCTGGTGGGCATGGTTCTCATGTGGAGGGAGCGGCGCCGCCTGTGGCCTCTTTACTGCTTCCTGCCGGTGTATATGTTGACCATAATTCCCTTTTTTGTTTTTGACCGTTACCGGCTTGCCGCGACAGGCTCACTTATCGCTTTCGGAGGGTCGGCGGCGATGAGAGGGTGGGAACTCAGGCCTTATCTCAAGCGTCTGTTGCCCGCATGCGCCCTCTTCCTGGCTCTTGCTGCGCTTATAAACTATCCACTGCCGCACCATGTTCCCGATTCCGAGGGTTTCCTCAATCTGGGAACATTATGGCGCGAAAAGGGGGACCTGAAAAAGGCCGAATATTACTATCGCCAATCGCTTGCCATGAATCCCTATAGCTGGGAGGCCCCTTATTTTCTGGCAACTGTACTTCGAGAACAAGGAAAATACGGCGAGGCGGTTAAAGCCTATGCGCAGTCGCTCGGATTACGTCCCCGGTCAGCTGACGCTCTGGCGGGGATAGGCATTTGTCTCGATGAGACCGGCGATAACGACAATGCCCGCAAATTCTACTTGCAGGCCCTGGAAATCAATAAGGGCCTGGTGGATGTCAGGTTAAGGCTTATCCACCTGCTGTTGAAAATGAATGAAATGTCCGCCGCGCGCGAGCAGATCATAATACTTCGCGCCATTGATCCCAAGAACCCCGAAGGTATCTGGCTGGAGAATCATTACGGTCATCCGGTGGTCAAGGAGAATCCATGAGGTCCGGCAGGTTATGCCGCTGGTTCGTTATAGCGCTTCTTTTGGTTTCGGCCGCGGTGGTGTTATCATCGCCAGTCTGGTTTCCGGCCTTGGGTTATTTACTGGTGGTGGATGATCCTCTTGAGAAGGCCGATTTGATTGAAGTGCTCGGTGACGGCGACCCGCAGCGGGGGGTGGAGGGGGCAAAATTGTTCAAGGAGGGCTGGGCGCCACGCATGGTCACGACCGGCGGCCTGATCCCGGCTTGCGCGGAAGGATTAGGGGATAAGTACACTAACGCCGATCTTACCGCAAAAATTCTCAGCATCCACGGCGTGCCACCGCGGGACATCACCGTCCTGCATGTCGCCACAAGCACCTTCGAGGAAGCGGAAGCCCTGAGAAAATTCATGGAAAATAGCGGATATAAAAGTGTCATCGTCGTGACCAGCATTTATCACACCCGCCGCGCCCGAATGGTCTTTCGCAAGGCATTCAAGGGAACCAATCTTAAAATCATTATGCGGCCGGCGGAGGGCGGCAAGTTCCGCCTTGACCATTGGTGGACGCGCGAGGATGACATGATTTTCGTAAACAACGAATACGTGAAGATGATACTTTATCTGGTGCAAGGTAAAATTTAATAAATTTTCGATTTTGGATTTGGATTTATCGAGCATCTTCTTCAATGCGTAGACAAGGGGTTTAAACCCCTTGTCTGTCCAAAATCCGCAATCCAAAATCCGAAATCATCAAGGAGGATGGCTTCATGAAGAAAGAGAAATATGGACCGGCTCGATGGCTGATACCGCTGTTATTGCTTGGCCTCTCGTGTTCTGTGAAATACATAGGGCCGGGGCCGGTGGGGATGAGCGTTTCGGTAAAGGACCCGGGCGTCAAGGGCGAGGTGAGAATAGTTCGCGACGAAAACTATATAGTTCACGTGCTGGCGGACCGGGAGGAAGACCTTTACTTCGGCGTCGGCTTCGCAATGGCCCAGGACCGCTTCAGCCAGATGGACATGGCGCGCCGCGTGGCCATGGGAACGCTGAGCGAGTGGCTCGGCAATCCAATACGCTATAAAAACCTGAATTTGCCCATGCTCGATGGCGTGATGAGAACCTTCCGTTTCAAGGAAGAGGCCGCCCGGGGTGTCGCCGCCATGGACGATAAGACCAGGCGCCTTCTCGATGCCTTCACGGCTGGCGTGAACAAGTATCTCGACGAGATCGGCGATAATAAGCTTTTCGAATATCCACGGGGCGTGAAACCGGAGAAGTGGAAGCCCGAGGACAGCCTGGCCGCTGCCGAGCTGTTCGGGCTTTCGATGACCGTGGACTGCATATTCGAGGAATATTATTACGACCGGATAGCGAGCCTTGTGGGGCCGGAAAAGGTCAAGGATTTTCTGCCGGCTTACCCAAATGACGCGCCGATCATCACCGCATCGAGGGAGGCGGCCAACGGCCCGGCGATGATCGAGGCCTTCAGCGCACTGAGGAGCCTTTTTCGCGATCTCGTGCCTCACCCCATCGGCTCGAATAACTGGGTGGTCGCGGGGAGCAGGACGGCCACGGGAAAGGCGCTCCTGGCAAACGACCCGCACGTCCCGCTCTTCAATATGCCCACCTTCTGGTACCACTGCCACCTCAAGGGCGGCGGTATTGACATAGCCGGCATGATGTTTCCCGGATTCCCCGGATTCGGGGCGGGCATGAACGGCAAAATCGCATGGGGCCTCACTAACGTCATGGCCGATTACATTGACCTGTTCCGCGAGCGCGTCAACCCAAGCGACCCCAACCTGTACCTCTACAAAGACCACTGGGAAGCCTTTAAAACAGTCAGGGAAGTCATCAAGGTGAAGGGGAAAAAAGAGCCGATCCATTTCTCATATCGCATGAGCCGCCATGGCCCCGTTCTGGAAACGGGTGTGGCGGGGAAGTATAAGATCAGGGATTGGGAGCCTAAAGAGGTTATTGCGTTCAAATATGTGGACATGTATCTCGGCGATTTCATGAAGGGGTATTTCCAGATAGTCAGCGCGAAGAACTGGAACGAATTCCGCGCGGCCTCCAAACTCATAAGCGTTGGCCCTTATGGCTGGAATCACGTCTTCGCCGATGCAATGGGCAACATCGGATACCAGACCACGGCAAACATCCCCATGCGCGCAGACAACCAGGGCATCTTCATGCACCGCGGCTGGACGGGCGAGGATGAATGGGTTGGCTATGTCCCATTCGACCAATTGCCCCATGCCTACAACCCCTCAAAGGGCTACCTCCTGTCGGCAAACAACAGGGTCGAGCCGGACGATTATCCGTACTACATATCCAGCACTTACCTCCCCTTTCGAGCCGCCCGCATAAACGAATTCCTCGCCGCGCATCCGAACACCACTGTGAAAGACATGATGGCCTTGCAGGCAGACGTGGTGGATATCGGCGCCCGCAGAAGGGTCCCGTATATTCTCAAGGACCTGGAAACCGCGAGCGGTGGCCGCTACGGCGACGTTATCGCGGCCTTGAAAGAGTATCAACGCAATAATTACGAATCCCGCGTAGACCTCACAGGCCCTACTGTCTACTACCTATTCATGAACTATTTTACCCCGCTTATCTTGAGAGATGAGCTTGGCAAAAATCTGGCCGATATAGTCGGCGGAGGCGATATCCCGTTGGGGGACAACCTCATCGAGAGGATAATGCCGGATGAGAATAACCCCTGGTTCGACGATGTTAAAACAGCCGGACGCGAGACCCGGGCCGACATGACGCTTAAGGCGATGGACGAGGCCGAAAAATGGATGCGAAAGAAATTGGGGCGCAACCCTGAGAATTGGACGTGGGGCAGGGCGCATAAGCTGACGCTCGTCCAACCCTACGCCGCATATATTTGGAAAAGGATAGGCCGCAAAGGTCTCATCCGCGGCCCATACCCTTATCCCGGCAGTTCCGAGACGGTCAGCGCCGCCGGTGGCATGTTTTTCCCCTGGGTCGGCTTCCGGGTAGATGTCGGCTCGAGTTCAAGACTCATCGTGGACTTCTCCCATCCCGAATGGTTCTACTATGCCGCCTCGACCGGAATGGCGTCTAATCCCGATGACCCCCATTTCGACAACCTTACCGAAAAATGGCTCAAACACGAATATTTCCAGATGAAACTCGAGGAAAAAGCTTTCATGGAGGGAAATAAAGGAACTGTGGTGATAAGGCCGTAGGCCTGATTACAAAAAGAGATAACCACAGATTACGCAGATTTCACAGATGTTTTTTTACCACAAAGACACAAAGAACGCAAAGAAAATATTTTGAGTTCTTGGCGTCTTTGTGTTTAAATTCTTTTTTCTTTAATCTGCGTTAATCTGCGAAATCTGCGGTTTATCCATACAGCTTTAACGGGAAGGCGCATTGCAGGGCCTGTCATCCGGCAGGCTCAACATCTCCCGGACGGTGACGAATGCGAACCCCTTTTCACTGAGGTCGTGGATGATGCCGGGGAGGGCCTCGGCGGTGTGCCAGCCGCGGCCGTTTATGTGCATGATAACTATGGCTCCGTTGTGCGCCCTTTGGACGACAACCCGCCTTAAAGTTTTTGCGCTCTCATGCTTGTCGGGGTCTCCCGTGACCACGCTGAATTGTATCGGGTAGAGGCCCTCCTGCGTCACGGCGGAAATCGCGGAACTGGAATATCTCGCATAAGGAAACCGGAAAACCACCCCCTGCCTCCCGATGAGGCGGCATTGTATCTCCTGGGTCAGCCGTATTTCTTCCTTCATTTTCGCGGCGCTTATTTTGCGGAAGTCCGGATGGCTGTAAGAATGGTTGCCGATCTCGAATAGTGGGTTTGCGCCGATTTTTTTTGCGGCGTCGGGGTGAGACTCCATCCACTTCCCGCCCATGAAGATGGTCGCCTTAACCTTTTCACGGACAAGTGTCTCGAAAATCGCCTCGTCCCAGCCTGAGCGCTTCCCTTTCTGGCAGGCGTCGAAGGTAAGGGCTATTTCAGGCCTCGATGGGTCTCCACGGCATATCAGGCCAGTCTTAGGTGGCGCCGCTTGACTAGCAAGCGGCGCCACACTTCTATGCAGAGAACGCGCATGGATAGCTTGTAACCCGTGCCATCCGAATAAGATGAAACACAGAGGCACAGAGATACAGAGAATTTTTAAATTTAGATTTTTGATTTTAGATTCTTGAAAGAATATCTCAGTGTCTCTGTGTCTCTGTGTTGAATTCTTTGTCAACCAAATGCCTTTTTCCCGCTCATCACTCATATTATCGAACGCAACGGAAGCCCACGCCGGTTTTTCTTTTCCTGTCGTCCGGCGCGCCGGGTACCTGGTAATGGCGGGCCGAAGTGCGGGCGGCTTCCGTCATCGCCCAGAAATTCCAGCTTGCGCCGCGGCTTATGCGCATCTTTCCGGTTGCAGGCCCGGTCGGGTTTTTCGCGGGGCTGTTCTGATAGTAAGAGGTGGTTGAGGATGACCCCCGATCATACCAGTCCACGACCCACTCCGACACATTACCGGCCATGTCCATGACGCCGTAAGTGCTCACGTCGAGCGGCTTGCTGCCCACGGGCCAGGTGGATGCCCGCCCGCAGCCATGCTCGTCGGGCTTGCTGTCCGGCCCTCTCAATGGCAACACGGCGTATTCACAGCTCGGCGGCGTGTTGCCCCACGGATAAGCGCGGCCGTCCGTTCCCCGCGCGGCCTTCTCCCACTGTGCTTCCGTCGGGAGACGCTTGCCCGCCCACTTGCAATAAGAGTCCGCATCCTGCCAGATCACGCAATTGATCGGATGATCCCTCCTGTCCGCGTTCCCATAATTGCAGCTCTTGGCCCATTTATCGGAGGCAGAATATCTTTCCGGCTCCGGGCACGCCCCAGCGCGAACACAATCCTCATATTGCGCGACAGTGACCTCATATTTGTCTATCTGATACTGGTCGAGATAGACCTTGTGGTAAGGCCACTCCTCGGATTCGCAGTAGCCGTCCACGAGGCCGTAGCAGCCCATTCCGAATTCGCCAGCCGGAACGGAAACCATTTCCCCCGTGTTTGCCGGGGATGCCGCCGGCGCGGACGCAGGCCCCGGCTCTCCCCACACCTCGGCCTGCGGCGGCGCCGCCGGAGCGGCCTGCTGGTTGTTGCCCGATCCCCCGGAATCGTCCGACTCGTCCTCGTCCGTCTCCTGGGCGGGCGCCCCGAACGTGAGCAGCATGAGAAAGGGCAATAGAATAATCAGAAATTTTCGGCACATATACATTTTTAGATCCTTAATGTCTGACAAGGGGTTTAAACCCCTTGCAAAATCCAAAATATTCTGATTTGTAACGGGTCAGGGTGTTTTTGCGCATCGGAATCCTTCGTACATGCGCCAATCGTTGGGAGAGGACTCGAAACCGACCCGCGTAAAAACAAAGGTATTCGGCCCCGGCGGATTGAACAGATTGCTGCCTCGAAGCGTATGCTTTTTGCTCAACAGGACGCCCGTGGGATTGCGGGCGGGGCTGAACGGGTAATAGTGCTCGCCGTACAGGTCGGAGACCCATTCGGAGACATTCCCCTGCATATCCATTGCGCCATAAGGGCTTTTATCCTTTGGCATGCTGCCGACGGGGAAAGTTGAGAGCTTTCCGCAACCGTACCCTCCCTTGTCGCGGACGACCGTGACGGCGCAAGTCTGATCGGGGGCGTTGCCCCACGGATATTTTCTCGAATCGGTTCCCCGCGCCGCCTTTTCCCATTCCGCCTCGGTCGGCAATCTTTTCCCCGCCCATTTGCAATATGCGTCGGCGTATTGCCAGCATACGCAGTTGATCGGGTGGTTGCCCCTTCCGGATGCGCCCCAGTTGCAGTACCGGCGCCATTGATCCTGCGAGTTCTCCGCATACCCGGCTGGCTCTCCACAGGCCCCCGCCCGGACGCACTCCGAGTACTGATCCAGCGTCACCTCGTACTTGTCAATGTAATAGGCGTCCAGAAATACCTTGTGATAAGGCGTCGCTTGCAGGGAAACATCGTCCGCGCACTTCTTCCTGTCCGAGGCGGGGTTGCAGCCCATCATGAACTCCCCCGCGGGTACCATGAGCATAGGCCCGCCCTTTGCCCCCGGCGGCATGATTTCCTTGCCCACCTGGGGAGCGTCCGCGGCGCACACCCACTCGGCTATCACCGCCACCGCCAGAATCAACGAGAATCTTTTCATAAGCCTTTTCTACCTCGATTGGTATTATATTATATCGCTCACCGATGTCAATATTTGCGCACCGCATAGCGTGAGAAATTCAAAAATTGTATTATAATTGCAATTGTGAGTTATAGACATGCGGATTGACGAAAAGCTGATCGGTGAGATAGTCCGGCGCATTTTGAGCGTAGCGCAGCCGGACAGGATCATTCTGTTCGGCTCCGCCGCCACCGGCGACATGACCCGCGACAGCGACATAGACCTGCTCATCGTCGAAAAAGCGCCCGGCAACACCCGCGAGGAAAGCAGGCGGCTGCGCAAAGCGCTAAGAGGGATCGGCTATCCGCTGGATGTTATAGTCATTTCCGCCGATTGGTTCGAGGACAGTAAAAACCTGGTTGGTGGGATCGCATATCCCGCTAACAAGTATGGGAAAGTGATCTACAATGTCGCCTGATGAAGCAAATGATAAATTGATCCGGCAATGGCTTAAGAAGGCCGATGAAGATTTTAAAGTGCTTGAGCGTTTGATTAAAGATGAGGACCCGATTTTGATCCCCATAGCGTTCCATGCCCAGCAGGCGGCTGAAAAATATATTAAAGCGTACCTTGTGTAAACATTGCAGGAAAGGGGTGCCGGAAAGGGGTGCCTGTCCCGAATGGCGCTAACTTAAGCAGGTTTTGTCTCATGGGTGGGGATATCGCCTTGGAGTGCTGGAGCCATGCTCCAGCCTTCGTATTATGGAGCCATGCTCCACAATTATCGGCCCAAACTTGGCTTGGGCCTCAGCCAAAGGCGCAAGCATGGCTTGCGCAATCCAAGGACAGCCTTCTCCGAAATTTGTGCTTAAGTTAGCGCCATTCGGGACAGAAAGAGCATTATAAGAAGTATGATTTTATGGGGTAGATGATCGGGCTGAAAAAGTGCGATATCGAGTATGATGAGATATATTTGTTAGATTGAATATGTAACCCCTTCGGGGTAAATGGGGGGAGGGTGGCGGCGATTCCTGCCCAGGCCGGCGTCCCGACTCGTCGGGACTTGGCCTGGGTTAAGGTATTTAATCCCGACAAGTCGGGATATTTCAATGACTGTTAGTTAGCCCACATAGCTCTGCTATGTGGGCTGCCCGCTCAACTTTTATGCAATTTCCAATTCTTATGAAAGTCCTCGAAATATCTTTCGCGCTTTTTATCATCAGCGAATGTTTCAATATTACTTAATTTAAGCATGATCTTTAACCAAGATTTACTGGAATAGTTATAGACATCTTTTAAAAGTTGCTCTGTTAACTTTCCTTCTTCCTTAAAAGAGCCATGAATTATATCGGAACGAATCCTGTATGCAGTTTCAATTTTTTCTTTTATATCACTCCGAACCCTTCTATACAAGAATAATGATAATCTCTCTCCTAATTCTTTAATTTTGTTTCGACGCCTTTTTCCAGAAACATATAGGCATTCGAGAAGAGAAAATATTAACATCAGTCTCAGCCAACCTTCTCCTATCCGATTGATGTAACTGAATAATGTAAAAGGTATCATTAGCCTTGATATTTTATTTTTTTGAACGTAACGGTAGTTTTCATACAAAATTCTCGAAAGCTTTATAGCACATTTCGAAACATTTCTCCCGGGCAAAATAAATTCTGGTTTTAAGAATGACTTTTTGGAGCCTAATATTATGTAATCATTATTCTGGCTGTATTTTACAAACCAAGCATAATTAGGATAAGCGTCAAGGTTACAAGCTATCTGTAATAAATTCAATACAGTACTATATTCGTCTTCTAGATCATTCTTTATCTGATCTTCTCCTAAATCACTGGGATATTCTCTTTTACAAATAATTAAGAGCCTTGACCGATCTATATCTTCTTTCTCGCAATGTGAAAGCCAGTCATTGAAACCAAAATTTAAAGTTTTGTCTTTGCGTGCCTGATCAAATGGCTCGAAGGTGCAATCTCCAATCCGGCAATCATTAAACCTAAAAGAATTTGTAACCCCTACTTTTAATGGCACATAAGCAGAGTATGTCACTTGTTTGCCAGAAGTCATAAGAAAATCACTTTAAGTAAATAGCGGACGTTTATCTATTTTTTCCTATTTCCCTATTTTAAATTTGCAATTCATAAACATCTGGAATATCGGACAGATTAAGGCCGGGCCGGAAAACCCACGCAAGCATGTCAACGCTGCGAGGATAGGGGATGAAACGGTTTCGCCAGAGAGTACCCTTCGGGTAGTAGTTCTTGAACCATTCGACTACGCCTGCGGCGCCTTGCTCCTTTGCGCGAATCAGAAAAGCGCGAACCAATTCGCGCCTCTCCTTTGCGTCGAGGTCGCCGAATGACAGGTGATTGAGCCATGCCCACGGCTGTGTGAGGCGCCCCACGTGATCAACAAGCGCCCAATTGATAAAGCCGCGTATCTTCCCGCCCTCCTCCCACACAAGCGTGTGCGCCACTTCCGGATATGAAAGCTCGCGGCCCAGCTCCGCCGGCTCGAGCGCGCGCGTCAACGTCACCTGGACAGACAAGGGGTTTAAACCCCTTGTCTGAACCGGCTTTTTATATTGCTCAAGCATCGTCAGGCAGGAGGTCAGATCGCTTGTTGAATATTCCCTGATGCGTGGGTCCGGGCGAATCGGATTTAACTTGTCCAGGCTTAGCAGCTTCATCGCCGCTTTCTCGTACCATTTCACGTTTTCGGATTTGAAGATGCGTTCGAGGTCGAGTGCGCGCACGATGGCCATCATCCGCTTGACCCTCTGGACGGGGTTCCCCGCGGCCTTCAGCTTTGCGAGCATTTTGCTGGAGCGATGTCCCGTTTCGAGGTAAAGGAGGGCGAAGTCGTAATTATATTTTTTATTGATCTCGAGCGCTTTTGCGGCAAGCCCCAGGGCCGCGCCCCGGCGGAAGGCTTCCTTTCGCGTCACGAGCAAACAAATGAGCGCCGCGCGATACGTTTCTCCGCGAAAATAAAAACGGCGCGGCAGGGCTGACATGAACGCAATGAGCTTGCCGTTTTCATAAGCGCCGATCAGGTGATCGCGGTCTTCGAGCGCTCCCGTTAGATAATTGAAATATCGCGGGGAATACAGATTGGGGTAGGAATCGCGCCCATACTCGTCCCGCCACGAAACGCGCGCCATGCGATCGAGTTCCTCGACGTCGCCGCGAAAAGTATCAAATTCCAGAGCCATGCCGTTAGATTAATCATCTTACGAAAAATACGCAATAAGCATTAAGAGGGTCAAGGGGCAACCAAATCTGTCGCTCAGCCTCCGCCGTCAGATTTCGCGGGCTGTTTGCGGCGGAATCATTAACATGTTTGTTGTCACGACGAAGCTATCTTGCGGGACAATATGGCTTTCGCCCACCAGGAAATTGCCAGAATCCATGATAGCAGGGAGATGACGCCGCCGACATATAACGACAACGGGCGGTAGCGAAAAACGGTTGTGTGCCTGCCTGCGGGAAGTTTCACCGCGCGGACCATCACATTCGCTTTATAGATTTCGGCGGGCCGGCCATCAACCTTCGCCGTCCAGCCGGGGTAGTCACGGTCGGAGAGCACCAGCCATCCAGCCGCGTCAACGTCGCTTTCGATCTCGACCCGATCAGGCTCGTAGCGAGCTATTTTCGCCGGTACCATTGCCCGGTTTCCCCCATCGGCGGTCGGCAGCTTTTCGTCAGTTTCAAGAATTACATATTTCCTCATATCGGTCTTTGAAAGAATGGCGAGTGCATCTTTTTCGCTCGAGACCGCGAGAGCGAATGGCTCCCAGTATGCTCTGGGCCATGCGTCGGAATAATGGGTAATAGACATGTTCATATCGCGATCATTGTATATTATTTGACTGACTATGCTCTCGGTGGAGGATTGCGGGATATAATTGGAAATCAGATATCTGACGTTATAGAGTTTCAGCATGCCTGAATTCAATATACTTCTAAGCATAACTCCCCAGCCGGTCAGTTCGAGTGGATAGTAGCCATTCAGGTCTTCAAAACCCTCCATCGCCTGCAGATTGTCTCCCAGGGTTGACTTCCTCCAGATTGCCATCCTTTCAACCAGTGAGAATTTTGAGAACATCCGATCACTGAACATTTTCGTAATCGTCTTATGAATTCGGAATACTCCAAGAAGCGGCCTGCCCTCAGGAGAAATGATCTCACCGGCAAGGGATTTAAATTTGAAAATGTCCGGTGGGCCGGATGGCATCATGGACACATTGGTCATACTTAAATCCAGAAGAAGAGCCAAAAACGCCAGCGCTATTCCCTTATTCACCGATAACAAACGTTTCGCCGCCAGAAATCCAACCAATCCAATTATGAGGTTAATGGTAAACCATTGCTTGCCACCATCGAAAAGGTTGGATAGCACCATTCGGTATTCGACGCTCCCCGACTCCAGCGAAGTGACCCCATGAACCACTATCGGCCAAAAAAACACCGCCCCCACAGCCCCCACTACCACAATTATCAGGTACGTGAGGGATGTCCTTGCGGCGGCGTGAGGCAAATCGGCGAGACGACGCTGCATTTCCTCCAGCCCCAATGCAGCGGCAACGGCGGTGAATCCGGTAAACCACCCCATGAATCTTTCCGGGTATCTAAACCAGTTGAAAAGCGGAAAAAAGCGGTGGAAAAGTGCAAATAGGGGAGCATAACGGCCCAGAGAAAGAACAAGGAAGAAAACCATCCCTGCTCCGGCCCAGACCTTCCAGGATCGCCCGCTCCGCCAGACACCAAAGATAGCCAACAGCAATACCGGGAGGCTAACATAGTTGGTGATCGCCCAGGGATTTGGCGCGACAATGCCGTCCAGGGCGAACTTGCCCCAGTAATAAGCCTCCGGCCATAAAGTCCCAAAGGGCAATGGCCACACAAGTTCCACTATTCGGGCGGGGTGAAAGGAGAAAAGCGAGCATTCGTAAAGGGACATTCCTCCGTGGCGAGTGCTCCTCCGCATCAACTCAAGGGTTGGCATCCATTGAACGGCACTGAGAAAAAGGGAAGATAGCGCGGTGAAAAAAAGGGACAGCAGGGCATATCGGCGCCGCTTTCCTGAAAACGAGACACCAAGACACATCAGCGCGATCAGAGCGGAGGTCACCGCCGCAACTTCCGGCTCGCCCGCAAAAATCTGCATCGCGAGCGCTGCTCCCGCCCCCAGCGCCCAAGCTTTCGAGCCACGCAGCGCGCGATCCACACAATAAAAGGCAAATGGCGCCCAGGCGGAAGCGATTAACGTGTTAAGATAAGCGTGCTGGCTTGTCAGGTATCCGCTCAATGAAAAAACCAGCGCTCCGAAAAGTGAGGATTTGCCGTCTATCCCCCGCCCGCGAAGGAACATATCCATGAATATCGCCGCCATCGGGTAATGAATTAGCAGGAACAGGCGGTGGGCAGGCTCGAAGGAAAATAGGAAATAAATCACGTTAAGAGGGTAGAACCAGCCGGCATGGGCCTCGGCCACGAAAGGAATTCCGAGGAAGAGATACGGGTCCCAGGCATAAATGGTTCCCTTTTTCAGGGCCTCGGCCACCAGGAACTTCGCCGGCGCAAAATAACGGAATGAATCGCTATACACAATGCTGTGACCCCAAAAACGGTGAAACACCAGCGTAAATATCCCGACAATAGCTATAGGGCGCAGGAGCGGCCAGTTTTTTTCCGCCAAGCCCATTGATCGTTTCTTTACATTACCCATGGAAGAGACGCGCGCAGCCAATAGGTTTCACCATGGCGGCTGTTCCGGGGGAGGGCCGGGTGGAGGCCCTGGGGAGGGCCTGCCCGGCGCGGGCCGCTCAGAGGTTGTCTGGGGAAGTGGCCTTTCGGGGGCGGCCGGTTCGGAGGGTCGCGCCGTAAGATCGGTGATTGCCGACTGCGCCGCTTCCCGCACCGATGAGTCCGGATCGTCAAGGAAACGTTTCAAAACCTCCGCCGTTGACTGATCGCCGATATGCCCCAGCGCCGTGATCGCGGCCTTTCGCACCTTCGGGCTGCCGTCGCGGGCGAGGTCTGTGAGCTTGGGTATGGCGCGGCCTTCACCCAGAAGCTCAAATGCCGCAATGGCGGCGAGCTTGTCCTCCGTTCCCGCCTTTCCACCCGCCAGAAGGCTTTCCGCGTAGGAATAAGCCGATTTCAGGTCGAGCCATGCGAGCAGGATGGCCGCGTACCTGCGCGGCTCCGCATCTTTCTCCTTCCGGGCCGCCGTTTCGATGCGCCGCACCAGCGGATCGTCGAGCTTCAGGTTACGATCGAGCGTTTCCCTGAGGCCGCGATATGCGAGCGCCCTCATCGCCGCTTCGGGGTTTTCGAGATGCCTCGAGAAGAGCGCGGAATCCTTGGCCGCGCCCATCTTTATGAGCGTTTCGAGACACAGGCGCGCAAGCTGGTTATCATCGGCCCCCGCGCCGCCGGTCAGGGCCGGGATCGCCTCCTGGGGGGATAGTTCCTTGAGCAACCTCGCCGCAGTGCGTTGTTGTTCGACCGAGCCGGTTTCTAAAATTTTTATGATCGGTTTCGGATCAATCTTATCCTTTACCCCGGGCGTCGAGAGGAGTGTGAGGAGGGAATCGAGCGCCTTGCCCCGCTCGGCGTTGTCCGGCGATGAAAGGGCCTTCAGCAGCGGCCCCACAAGGTCCGCCCCCGCCCCCGAAGTCCCGCCTCGCATCATCTTCGTCACCATTGCCCTGATTTCATCGTCCCCGGCGCGGAGAATCACGTTGAGGTTTTGCTGGAGAAAATCCGGATGATATTTGTAGAGCAGACCGAGCGCCTCTCCGCGACCCCTCTCGCCGCTTTGCATTACCATGCGATAAAGCACGTCGGTGGCGTCCTGCCTGCCCGCCAGAGTGTTTGCCGCGACCTCGATTGCGTCGCGGGCGATTGGCGGCGCTTCCGGCCTCGCCTCCAGGAGCGCGAAAAGGGATTCCGCGTTTCCCCGAGCCTCGATCTTTCTCGCCGCCGCCCTTGCCACCTCCGGCTGCTGGCTCTTCAGCGCCGCGAGAAGGGCGGGGTAGATTAGCTGGTCGAATTCCCTGGGGTCAGCCGGCGATTTGAGGCGATCAATGGCCCTAGCGAGCGCGCCGGGGTCTAGATGCGTGGCGGCGCTGTTGATTTCCGCTGCCGAGCGCATAAGTTCCACCCTCTCGACGGTAGCCGGTCCATTCGCGGCAATGAGTATCGCCTGGGCCGCAAACGGCAACCATGCGATCGCTCCCGCAACAAGAAGCCAGACGGCGATTCGCCGCCACCGGCCCACTGCGAAGGCGACGGGCAGCGCAATCGCTCCGTAAATCATCGCCAGCGCCACATGATGGACCCAGTCCCACTCCGGCAGCCTGACCAGCGAAGCAAGCACTCTAATGTGAGCAATAGCAGGCGTGCCCAGGGCAAGACCCGCCATCGCTATACCCACAACCGTCCCGCGCCCCGGACGCTTTCCCGAACCCCGCTCGATCATCGCAAGCGCCAGCAGGCCCCCCAGCGGAATAAGCGGGAGAACGTCAAACGCCATGTGGGCAAAAAGCGCCCCCAAAAGAGACGCAATGCCGGGTGTCACTGCCTCGTTCATAACTGTGAAAATTATAGTCTTTCAAACAATGGCTGGCAAACCGCTTCCCACGACTGAACGCGATTGAAAGGCTAATAAGGAAATTATCAAGAAGGGCAAGGTTATTTATGAAGCCAATCACTATGAATAATCATGAAAATTACCAGATATCTTGCTGTAGGGGCGACCGGCCGGTCGCCCCTACATGATGATAATAGATACTTATGTGGTTATTGGTAATGTTGTCTTACTGTCTACTGTCCACTGTTCATTGTCCAATCATTACAGTTTTTAATTACACTTTAATCAGCCATCCCTTGGGAGGCTCGATTTTGCCGTATTGAATATCGGTGAGTGCGTTGTAGAGGTCGCTTGTGTTTTCGCCGGATTTGCCGTTGGCGATGCGGTATTCCTTGCCGGCGTCCACCAGCGCCCCGATGGGGGTAATGACCGCGGCGGTGCCGCAGGCGAATCCTTCCGAACAATCCCCATTTTTAATCTTTTCCAGAAGCGTATTGATGGCAAGCGGCTTCTCTTTGACCCGAATACCCATTTTTTTGGCGATTTCGAGTATCGAGACGCGCGTGACTCCGGGCAATATCGTGCCTCTCAGGGGGGGAGTGACAAACCTGTCTCGCAACATGAAGAACACGTTCATCCCGCCAAGCTCCTCGACCCATTTTTTCTGAACGGCGTCGAGGAAGAGTACTTGATCGAAGCCGCGATCCTTTGCGATAACTGCGGCCTTGAGCGCGCCCGCGTAGTTTCCGCCGGTCTTTGCGGCGCCGGTGCCGCCTACCACGGCGCGCACGTATTCCCGTTCCACCCAGACGCGAATAGGCTCGATGCCGCGCTTGAAATAACTGCCCACTGGGCTGCTCATGATTATGAACAGGTAGGTGAGCGATTTCCTGAGTCCCAGAAAGTTATCCGTCCCCATGAGTAGCGGGCGGATGTAGAGAGCCGCGCCGTGCTGCGCGGGCGCCCAATTCCTTACCGCGCGGGTATATTCAACGATTAAATGTGCCAGGAGGTCCTTTTCGATAGCGGGGATTCCCATGCGGTCCGCGCTTCGGTTGAACCGCTCGGCGTACATGTCGGGCCGGAATATGGCCACGGAGCCGTCATCGAGACGATGGGCCTTAAGCCCCTCGAATATCTGTTGGGAATAATGCAGAACGGCGCACGCCGGATCAATGGCAAGCGATTTGTAAGGCTCGATGCGCGGCTTGCCCCATTTGCCGTCCGCATACCGCATGGTAAGCATTATCGGAGCAAAGTACTCGCCGAACCCCAGATTCGCGGGCAATTTCACCGGCCCGCTCGCCAGTTTCTTCGCCTCGGCTGTCAATTCCACACCTTTTGCCATCTCAACTATCCCCCTTGTTTTAGGCTGTAGGCTGTAGGCCTTAGGCTGTAGGCTCTAAGAAACCCTATTATTGGGTCTCGCCTTTTTTACTGTCCACTCGAGGGTACCCCACCTTCAGTGAAGGTGGGGTACCCTCGGTACACTCATTATTCATCACTCATCATTTATCACTTCGTTTTAGGGTTTATCTGTTAGCTGTTTTTTTGCAACCCAGGCATCGAGGCCGTATTCCCGGATGCCCGCGATGTTGCCGAGCCGGTCGGAGCCGAATATAAAGCCGAATATTTTCGAGATGAAGCCGTTCAGTTTTTTGCAATCGGCAAGCTGCTCGAATTGGCCGCAATCGGCGCAGGATGAAATTTCGAGGGTATTGCAGCATTTTCGGACGGCGCATCGGCTGAACCCGCCTCCGGCGCGGCATCCGGCGCATTTGCCCCGTTTGTATTGGCCGCAGTTGCCGCAGTACAAGCCGCAATAAGCCACCAGGTCAATATTGTTTTGCGATTCCATGTGCGTCGCCTTCAGGTTTCAAATGCCTTCGACAACTGTGGCGATGCCAACCCCGCCGCCGCCGCACATCATCTGAAGTCCTTTTTTCAGCTTGCGACGCTTTATTTCGTGGACCATTTCGCCGAAATACACGACGCCGGAGGCGCCTATCGGGTGCCCCAGCGCAATGGCGCCGCCTGTGGGGTTCTGGCGCGGGTCGTCGAGGGCGTAG
>Ga0209777_10001313_pt1 | contig 36709 bp, 38 predicted proteins | sample FrelakmetHBP12HB_FD_187147 | JGI IMG/M metagenome (GOLD analysis project Ga0209777, IMG submission 187147) | Freshwater lake sediment microbial communities from the University of Notre Dame, USA, for methane emissions studies -HBP12 HB (SPAdes)... | ecosystem: Environmental > Aquatic >...
CCTCCTCCGGTTCTTGGAGCCCTTGGTTCCATTGGTTTTGCTTCATTTACCGTAAGAGTTCTTCCATCTAGCTCTTTGCCATTGAGTGTTTCAATAGCTTTTTTAGCTTCTTCTTCGGTTGACATTTCCACAAAGCCAAAACCTTTTGAGCGGTTAGTCATCTTATCCATGATGATTGTAGCCGTTTCAACTGTTCCAGCTGATGCAAAAAATTCCTTTAAAGTAGCTTCATTGGTGTTATAAGATAACCCACCTACGTATAATTTTTTTGCCATATGAATTATGAACGAAGTGAACAATTCATCCCGAGCCAGTATGGCGAGGGATATGCCTTTATCACTTCTAATTTATTGGTTAATAAAAAGTAAGCCGACCTTCTACTGCACCTTCTCGGCTTACTTAAAAAGAAACCTAAGAAAGAAACTTGATAGAAACTTACTATTCCATATTAGCATTATATAAAAAAAATGCAACAAAAGATCCTGCCGGCAGGCAGGGATAAAAAAATCCCGGGAATAAAAATTCCCGAGGTTTTTTTATTTTTCCAACTAAAATCTATATGTTGGTTAAATTAAGATAGAAAGGATGAGAGTTAGATTTTATGAAAAGCGGTAGTTTAACGAAAATAAATCGCTAAATACCATATGATAGAAGCAACTAAAGCGCCGCCTATAAAGCCGGTCAAAGAAGATGCAATTGTGCGGCCTAATCTAAACTTATATTTCCTATCATCCTCGGAAATAAAATCGCGTATTATTTTTCCCATATTATTTTAGGATATTTTTTATTCACACCCTTCCTATAAAAATTATATGGAAGGCTGTTATTTAATTATTTATATTATTATATCATAATACTGCAATGCCGCAATACCACAAAAAAAAGGGGGGGGGATTAACACCCTCTTTTTTTACTCTGATGGTTGGACATAGTTAGAATCTGTCTGGAATGGTTTTGGAATAAAAAACAGCATATAATATTAAACGCTGTTTTTTATTATTTATTTGGTTAAATCTATTTCCCTTTTTTATTTATAAGGTAGTAGATGCCGTATGCCACACAGAATATAATAACGATAAGCAATAATGTCCAAAATGAATTTGAACTTACTGAGGATAAATCAGCCGGTCCTAAATCTGCCATAAGATTTTTTGCAGAAATTTGCGCGGAAACTTTTGGAGCGCCGGCAAGAAATCCGTTAACTGCCAAAGCCGTAACTGCCGATAGGGCATAAATATTTTTGAGAAACATTTTATTCATATGCTTTTTTATTATTTCTTATATTTTTACGTTACTACTTTTGGCTAGTTTGTCAATGGATTAAAATCAGATATTTTTATATGGCATTAAATTATTACCGGTTTAAGGGTGAAGGTGAAGGAAATTAAGCTTCGTTTGAAACAAAAAACACTATTTATCGGGACTTTTCGCCGATTTTTCTAAAAAATCATTTTGCTAAATACGATATAATAAATAATAAAATTATTATTATTACTACTCCTACGATAATATCTACGCTTTTTTGTTCCATAAGTTCATTTGCACTATTTGATTATTTAATTATTATACCACAAAAAAAGAGCGTTTCGGAGAACCCTTCAAGGAATTCTCCTGACGCTCTTTGGCTGATTTTCCGGTTAGTTCTCAGCCCTTCTGACAAACGCGGAAATCTTAATTCTCCGCGTTTCATCGGTAGCGGCGAATCCGGCCTCTTCCCGCGCTTTCTGGCGGGCTTTCCAAATGATTATGATGCGGGCCCGGACCATCCGCCAGATCCTTCTGATATGGTTGTCCCAGATCCATTTGCCCACTACTGAGCAAATGATCAAGAGTACAGCCCCCCGCAAAACCATGTCGCAAAGCCAATCAATGTACACCATTGTCAATCCTCCCGAAACGGCTTGTCTTTCGGCCCCACGCTGGCCAAAAATTCAAGCTCAATGGATTATAGCACAACAAGTAAACCTTGTCAAGTATAGGCAAGCACAAAAAACGCCTTAATTAAAAGCGGTTTTGGTAAAAGCTCAGAGGAATAACTAGAAAATCCGCATAAATCACTGGCTACTAAGGCAAACTGTTCAAAAAAGCGTCCACACTTTCCTTTAATTCCGGCGACAGCTTAAGAACGGTCATCGCCTCTTGCCTTGCTTTGCCATATTGGCCCAATTCTTTATAGATAAAAGCCAATGAAGAATGGAATTGGGACATGTTGGGATTTATTGCAATTAATTTTTCATAAACAGAAGCCGAATTTTGGTAATCTGATATATGGCTGTAGGCATTTGCCAGTTCTGCTAAACTTAATTCTGAGTTAATATTATATTTTTTGTCGCCGGCTGTTTGTATATTTTTATTGGCATTATTAATATCTTTTAGATATATTTCTGTAAGCCCTAAATACCAATAGCAACCGCCGAGACTTGGATTCAGTTTGATGCATTCTTCAGAATAGGTTTTTGCAGTTTTGTAATCTGAAGCGTCAATTCCCAGTTTTGCCATGCCCGTGAATATTTCCTGATGTTTTGGCGCCAGTTGAAACGCCTTGTAAAAACAGTCGCTTGCCTGTTTTATCAGATTATTTTTTGCAGCAGCGTCTTTTTCTTGTTCAGCTAGAATGGCGGACAAGTTTCCCATGCGGAGCCAATAGCGGGTGTAAAGCGGCTGCATTTTTACGGCTTCCGACAATAATTCGATGCTTTTTTTAACATAAACTAAATTATTTTTCGGATAAAATCCCATGCAGGTTTCTTCAAAACCAATATACTCCAGCCTGATATAAGAATCTAAAAAACTATGTTCAGGTAATAACCTTTCAATGGCGCCGAGCGCCTTGTCGCATTGTTTCTGGTCAGCAAGATCGCCGGCATTATTTATTTCTGCATTTATCCGGAGAGGAACAAAATTATATTGCCACAGGAACATAAGCAAAATTAAAAAAAGAACGCAAATGCAAGCGGATTTCCAGAAAGTATTCTTTTGCGCTATATTCTGTGTTTTGACCTGCAAGTCTGCGCCATAAATTAAATGCATTGAATATCCGATTAATAAGAAAAAAATAGTATATGTTGCAAAAGAATCGAAACCAAAAAAGTTGGCGACTAAATAACTTATCAAAGCTGCCTGTATACCATGAGCCGTTATTGCAAGTCCCTCTTTTTTTTCACTTTCTTTTTCAATTGATTTTAATTTTTGCAATTGCCAGAGCAAAACGAAGAATAATGCCAGGTAAGCTATTATCCCCAAGAATCCGGCATCGCTGCCCGTTTGTAAAATTATATTGTGCGCCCTGTCGTACCATTGCACGTCTTTATTAAGATAAGGAAGAGAGGGGTTATAATATTTGTCAAAGCCCACAGAAAAATTTTCCGGGCCGTATCCCAATAACGGCTTTGATTTCAGAGCATTTAAGCCTATCTGCCATGCAGCAAAACGCGGATCTTCAGTCAAACGTTTTATTGAAAGCCGGGGCTCTATTGATTTGAATAACTTGTTATTTTCCAAAAACTTGGGGTACTGGGCTGCAGTATTTGCATAAAAAACAATGCCGCATGTAACTGCCAGGATTACAATAACGCCAATTTTACCCGCAATCATTTTTTTAGGATAAAACAGAAGAAAATAAATACCGCCCATAAGCAGTCCCAAATAAGCGGCACGGGAGCCGGTTATTAAAATAGTATAAAAAAAGACAGCCAGGGAGGAAAAATAGAATATTTTTTTCCACAAAACTTTTTCTTTAATGCCCGCGTAAAGCGCAATAAAAAACAAGAACAAAAGATAAGCTGCCAAGATATCCGTATTTCCCAAAGTTGATACCGGCCTGGCCCGCGTATTGTAAATTATTATTCCGTAGTATTGGAGTATCCCCACAAGGGAAACTATCAGGCCCACAAAAACTGAAAAAAGCCAAGTTTTTTCAGTTTTTGTGCATGAGCCCTTCGAAGGGCTGTCGTCTCTTAAAAAAATGAATGCCATAACCGCAAGAATACAATAAAAGGCAAAATTTACGAATCCGCCTCCGCGGTAAGGAGATCCCCAGAAGCTGAAATTCGGGTCAGCAGAAAAAATGCTTGCCAAAAGATAAATGAAAAAAACCGCCGACAGCATCCATAAAGTTATATTTTTCTTGATGCTTGGCATTTTAAGATTGTTTTTTCTGAATAAAAACTGGAAGGCAAACAGAAAAAGAAGCACTGCCACTATGCTCCTGAAAACAATAGTTTTTCCCCAATCTGCCGGGAAAAAATAAGGCTCTATTATTAAAATCGGCAAAGCCAGAATTATAATAAATCCGGCCGCATATAGCCAGCGTAATTTGTTATTATTTCCGTTGATTTCAGACATAATCCGTGATACAAATACTAAATGTTTATATAAACAACGAAGTTGTTTCTATAATACAAACTATGGCGCTAAAAAGCAATAAAAAATGGAAAATATATTCAGCAGAATAATACATAACTTTTATAGGTTGGCTTTTAAGGAAGAACCGTCTCAAAACATTAAGATTTTTATACAAAATCTTCGGTACGTCACAATCGGTTTCGGCTTTTACGCTATTTTTGCTTTTTTCTCGCAAATTATAGCCGGCAGGGTTTTGGGTCCGGCTGAATATGGCAAGTATATTTTGGTCCAGTCAGTGGCAGCTTTCTTGTTTATCCCGATGTCTCTTTCCATAAGCACCGCCATGGTAAAATACAATGCTGAAAAGGAAGACATTACAAGGCAAAGAAAGATTATTTCTACGGCTTTCATAATGGTTTTTATCTTTTCTGTCATATCTGCCATATTTTTCTTTTTTTTGTCAGAAATCTTTTCTAAAATTTTTGGCGTATCTTTGGATATTTTTAATTTATCTATTATCTATGCCCTTTTTTACGGCTTGTATTATTTATCTGTTGATACATTAAGGAGCCTGCATAAAATGAAACAGTTCGCAATTTTCAGGGCATTTTATGGCCTGCTTTTTTTAGTTTTAATCTTGTCTTTTGTTTTTGCGCATCAGTTTTCTTTCCATACGGTAGTTTTTATAGAATATGTTGCATTTTTTTTTATTTTTTTTGCAGTTGTTTTTTCCATAAGAAAATATTTTTTGCTGGATTTCGATGAATTTTGGGGCGCTAAACTCCTTAGATACGGCTCTTATGCAGTTATTACGACTGCGGCAAGCGCTTTTTATTCAAATTTTAATCAAATAATTGTAAATAAATATTTAACACTGACAGATGTGGGTATCTTCGGTGCATATTTTATTTGTTTTGTTACATTGCCCGCCTATTTGAGTTTTGTCTTCAACGCAGTTTTTTTTCCAGCAGTTTCAAGGTCTCAAAATAAAAAAATAGTGCTTTCAAAAATGAATAAAATCGTCTTTTTTTACGCTATTTTATCTTTTCCTTGTTTGGCCTTTGCCGGTTTTTTACTATTAAAATTGTATGGCGCTAAATATAATTTTAATTTTGAGCTTGGTTTAATGCTTGCCATTTCATCTTTGCTGGTTTTTATTAATAATACTTATAGCTGTCTGATGAACAGCACGGGAGAAAGGGGAGCTAAAATAACTTCACTTTCGGCAATCATTTTTGCATTATTAAATGTAATTTTAAGCATTTTATTAATTCCCAGAATTGGTTTGAATGGGGTAGCTATTTCATTGATTGTTTCTTATATCTTCTCTATTTTTATAATATTATTTAATATAAAGGTTGTAGAATCGGCAAAATAAAAATTGATACTGTAAGTCAGATAAATTAAATGATTTCATTAAGCATAGTTATTGCGACAAAAGACAGGGAAAAAGACTTGATTGAATGCATAGAGTCGATCGGCAAACAGACGGTAAAGCCCGTAGAGGTTTTGGTTATAGATGACGGCCGAATTCCAGAAAGAATAAAAGAAAAAATTAAAAATTTGATTTCTAAAGACAGCATTATTTTTAGATATTTTAAAAAGGATAAGCCCGGGCTTGCAGAATCTAAAAATTTAGGAGCCAAAGAATCTATCGGGGATGTTGTTTTGTTTTTAGACGATGATGTTATCTTGGATAATGATTATATTAAAAACTTATTAAAAGTTTGGGAAAAAAGATGGGACGAAAAGCATTTAGCCGGTGTTGCAGGAGTAAGTACAAACAGCAGGAAAAAATCTTTAATAGAAGTAACTCTTAACAAAATATTTTGTCTTCATTCTAAAAAAACTTGGTCAATTTTGCCTTGGGGTTTTCAAACATGGGACTTCAATTTGAAAAATGAAGAAATTGCTGATTGGGTTCCGGGTTTTTCAGCGAGTTTTAGAAAGGAAATATTCAATATCTATCAATTTAAATCACTAAAGCCCGGGCGCACTGCCTTAGAAGATATCGAATTTTGTTGGCATTTGAAAAATGACGGTTATTATTTTATTGTTACTCCATATGCCAGATTGGTCCATAACCAGTCACTGTCCGGCAGAGAGAGTAGCTTTCTTTCAGGATTGAAAGAAGGGGCAAATAGGAAGATTATGTTTAAAATGCATGCCGAAAAAAGTGCTAAAAATTATTTTTGTTTTTATTTTTCCAGCTTAGGCTGGATATTGCGCCAATTTATAGCAGGTCATTATGGTGTTGGTTTCGGGATGACAAAAGGTTTTCTGCAAAACGATCAAAAAATATTTAAATAAAATTTATGAAAAAATATTTAGTCACGGGAGGAGCCGGGTTTATAGGCAGCCACTTAGTTGATAAGCTGGTAGAGCAGAATAATGAAGTTGTAGTCATAGATAATCTTTCTTCCGGTAAAAAGGAGTATATAAATTCTAAGGCTGATTTTTATAATCTTGATATCTGCGATTTTGATAAAATCAGTCCGATTTTTAAAGAGGTTGATTATGTTTTTCATTTGGCTGCCATACCAAGGGTGCCGGTTTCAATTCAAGATCCTATTGGCACATCCAAAGTTAATATTTTGGGCACAATTAACGTTTTTAAGGCAGCTATTGATAACAAAGTTAAAAGGATTGTTTTCGCTTCATCTTCTGCTGTTTACGGCAACCAGGAAAAATTGCCCCTTGAAGAAAACATGACACCAAATCCCTTAAGCCCGTATGGTTTGCAGAAATTGGCGGGCGAACAGGCGGCAAAAATGTTTGTTGAACTTCATAAAGTTCCGATAGTTTGTCTGAGATATTTTAATGTTTACGGTCCAAGGATTGATTTTGATTCCGATTACAGCTTGGTGCTTGGCAAGTTTTTAAAATTAAAGTCTCAAAATAAGCCTCTTACAGTTTATGGCGATGGAGAACAGACAAGAGGATTTTGTTTTATTGAAGATGTTGTTGATGCGAATATCAAGGCATCACAAAGCCCGAAAATAAAAGGAGGTGAAGTGATAAATATCGGACCGGAAAAATCTTATTCAATAAATTATTTGGCTAAATTAATCGGCGGAGAGGTAAAATATTTGCCCAAAAGAGCCGGAGACCCTCTTGCCACAAAAGCAGATATAAATCTTGCTAAAGAGCTTTTAATGTGGCAACCAAAAGTTGATTTTAAAGATGGCGTAGAAATTACAAAAAAATGGTTTCAAGAAAATTAAAAATTTGTTATATGGCTAATGATGGTTCATTCGTAAAATTTTTATTGCTTGCGCAATTAAAATTTTTGCAAAAGGAAGGGTACGATGTTTATGCCGTCTGCTCTGAAAGTAAATGGATAGATGATATAAAAAAAGAGGGGATAAAAGTTAAAACCATAAAAATAAAAAGGAAAATCAGCCCTTTTTATGATTTAATAACTCTTTGCAGATTGTGGAATTATTTCAGGAAAGAAAAATTTGATATTGTCCATACCAATAATCCAAAGCCCGGCTTATTGGGCCAGTTGGCTGCAAGAATGGCAGGAGTTCCTGTTGTTGTGAATACCATCCACGGTTTGTATTTTTATATTAATTCTCCGTCACTTAAAAAAAACTTTTTCCTTTTTATTGAAAAAATTGCAGCCGGATATTCTGATTTGATTTTTTCGGTTAATAAAGAAAATATGGATACTTTGATAAAAGAAAGAATAGTAAGGCCGGAAAAAATTAAATATTTAGGAAATGGAGTAAATATTGACAAATTTAATTCAGAAAGGTTTTCAAAAGATTTTATTGATAAAAAAAGAAAAGAATTGAACATTCCGGAAGATTTCAAAATTATCGGCATTGTGGCAAGGTTGCTTGAGGGAAAAGGATATCTGGATTTATTCACAGCTTTTAAATCGGTTTTGGAGGTTTGTCCCAAAACATTTATTTTAGTGCTCGGCAGGGAAGAGCCGGAAAAGAGGCTTGGAGTAAATCCTAAAGTTGTAAATGACTATGGGATTGGAAAAAATGTAATATTTTTGGGAGAAAGAGACAATATTGCTGAAATATATCCGTTAATGGATATATTTGTTTTACCGTCGCACGGGGAGGGACTTTCTGTATCCATTTTGGAGGCTATGGCGGAGAAAAGACCGATAATAGCTACTGACATTATTGGTTCGCGCGAAGAAATAGAAAATGGTAAAAACGGAATTTTAGTTCCGGTTAAAAATCCGGACAGGCTGGCAAAGGCGATTATATTATTGCTTAACAACCAAAACAAAGCGAAAGAATTAGGGGAAAACGCCAGATCAAGGGTTGAAAAATATTTTAATGAAGCTATTGTTTTTGACAGGATAAAAAGAGAATATGGACCGTTATTGAAAGAAAAATTGATAAAAAAATGATTTTTATGGGATAACGATATAGGAAAAGACTTTTATAGATTAGCAGGTATAATACTAAAACAAAAATACCCATTAAAGGGTATTTTTGTTTTAGTTAGATTACTAAGCTCCGCAGGTAGGATTCGAAAAGTTGCCCGAAGGCATTGCTCCCTCGTCCTTCGTCGCTCCGCTCCTCAGGATTTGAAAACCTGCGGGCTCGGGACAATTCGGGGATAGGTTCTCAACACAACCCACAGAGCAAACAAAAATCCCCACTTCGGGGGATTTCCGTTTGCTCCGCAGGTAGGATTCGAACCTACAACCCTCTCCTTAACAGGGAGACGCTCTACCGTTGAGCTACTGCGGAATGTTCATTTATATATTACTAAATTCAAAAAATATTTTCAAGTATTCAAAATATGAAAACAAAACAATTGCGAAGGTAAAGGATTGATTTTAGCCTCCTTCAATGCTAAACTTATTTTAATGTGTAGAGGTAGATCAGCGGTGAAGTATTTAATTTACAACCAATTATAATTTTGACATTGGTATACAACTATCATATAATTGATAAATGCCAATGCCAAAAAAACCGAGAAAAAAATGTTTAGTATGCGGCAAGGAAACGCCGCGTCCTACTTATAAATATTGTAGCAATGCATGCCAGATTGAATATCAATATCAAATTTACATAAAAAAATGGAAAAAAGGAGAGGAACGCGGTTTGTCGAGCCTGGGATTAGTTTCAGCATACATTAAACGTTATTTGCGAAGAAAATTTGGAAACAAATGCTGTTTATGCGGTTGGGCAAAAGTTAATCCCAAGAGTGGTTTAGTTCCTCTTGTTGCTGATCATATAGACGGCAATTGGCGCAATAATACTGAAGAGAATCTTCGTTTGATTTGCCCCAACTGTGACTCATTAAGCCCAACATATGCCGGACTTAATAAAGGAAATGGTAGAAAAGATAGAGTTATAAGTAAACGAAGGAAAGATGGTCGCTCATTAGCGTTAGGGTATAGAAGGGATTTAGTATAAATATTGATAATGTATTCGCGCCGCTTTAGCTTAGTGGCAAAGCAACGGTTTCGTAAACCGTAGACGCAAGTCCGATTCTTGCAAGCGGCTCAAGCTGAAAGCCAATTAATATTGGTTTTTTTCTTTTTTTGTGATAAATTAGATAAATATAAGTATACGGCTATGGCAGAAAATATTATCAGTTTAGAAAATTTAGAAAAAAGAATCCATCAACTGATGGACTGTCTTTGACATAGAAGGAAAGGAAAAAAAATTGAAGGAACTGGAAAAAGAATCATTAAAGCCGGATTTCTGGAATGATTCAGAGAAGGCGGGCAAAGTCCAGCAGGAAATATCTGAGATAAAAGAAGAAGTGGAGGGGATAAAAAAAATAGAAAATGAACTGCAGGAATTGAAAGTTTTTTCGCAAGATGATAGCTTGAAATCAGAAATAGGGAAAAAACTTGAAACTTTGAAAGAGCTTATAGAAAAACAGGAATTTAAAACGTTTTTGTCCGGAAAATACGACAGAAATAACGCAATTTTGGAAATATTTTCCGGGGCTGGCGGACAGGACTCTCAGGATTGGGCGACAATGCTTTTGAGAATGTACGAAAGATATTGCGCAGCAAAAGGATTTAAAACAAATATTTTGCATCAGGCATTTGGGGAATCCGGCGGGCCGGAAGGCAGAATTGGCACAAAATCAGTAACAATGGAAATAAACGGAAATTATGCTTATGGGTTTCTGAAAAAAGAATCGGGAGTTCATAGATTGGTCAGAATTTCTCCGTTTAATGCGCAAAAACTTCGGCATACTTCTTTTGCCCTGGTAAATATTTTGCCGGAGATAAAAGAAAAAGATTTCGGTATGGAAATAAAGCCGGAGGATTTAAAAATAGACACCTTCAGGGCTTCAGGCCCCGGCGGGCAATATGTGAATAAGACAGAATCAGCGGTCAGAATAACGCACATTCCGACGGGCATTGTGGTGGCTTCCCAGACAGAAAGGCTTCAGGGCAGAAACAAAGAAAATGCGATGAAAATTTTGCATGCAAAGCTTTACCAGCTGAAAGAAGAAACGCATGCAAAAAAACTGAAAGAAATAAAAGGGGATTTGGTTTCCGCTTCATGGGGAAACCAAATAAGGTCTTACGTTTTGCATCCGTATAAAATGGTGAAAGATTTAAGAACACAATATGAGACATCTGATACAGAGGGAGTATTAAACGGAAAATTAGACGAATTTATTGAAGCAGAGTTGAAATCAAATGATTAAATTCAGTAATGTAACAAAAATTTATCCGCGCGACACAGTTGTTTTGCAAAATGTTTCTTTTGAAATAAAAGAAGGAGAGTTTATTTCTATTGTAGGCAAATCGGGTGCGGGCAAATCAACTTTAGTGCATTTGATTTTGGGGCTGGAAGTTCCAACTTCCGGAGAAGTTTATTTTGAAGATGTAAATTTAAACGATGCAAACCCTTCTAAAATTCAGGAAATAAGAAGAAGAATAGGAGCTATCCACCAGGATTATAAATTATTGCCCCAAAAAAATGTTTATGAAAATGTAGCCTACATTATGCAGGTAGAAGGAAGGGAGAATAAAGAAATAGCGGTCGAAGTTCCTAAAGTTTTGGAAGTTATCGGACTTGAGAATAAGATCAACAATTTTCCTAACCAACTTTCCGGCGGTGAACAGCAAAGGCTGGCAATTGCCAGGGCTTTTGTGAATAATCCCGACATTATCATTGCCGATGAGCCGACAGGAAACCTTGATCCGTATAATACCTACGAAGTGATTTCGCTTTTGCAGAAAATAAATAAGGCTGGCAAAACAGTTATTTTAGCCACGCACGACAGAGAAATAATAAATAAACTGGGAAAAAGAGTCATTACCATAGAAAATGGAAAAATATTAAGAGACGAGGCAGAGGGGAGGTTTATCATATAGGTATTAGATATTAGGTGTTAGATATTGGTAAAGGATATTAACACCCAAAATCTAACACCCAACAAATAAGATGTTTACGAATTTTAAAAGAGTTTTAACTTTTGCATTTAATGATTTCAGCAGAAACAAGGGAATATCGGTTGCAGCAATTTTTGTTTTGGCCATAATAATTATGCTTGTGACCGGGCTTTTCTTTTTTCAGGGAATAGCCGGTTATTTGACTTCCAGAATTCAGGACAAGATAGATATAACAGCCTATTTTAAAGATGGAACGCAAGAGCAGGATATTTTGAACGTGAAAGCCGAAATTTTGAAAATGTCCCCGAATATAAAAAATGTTGATTATGTTTCAAAAGACCAGGCATTGGCATCTTTTAACGCGGTGCATCAAAATGATACAGTTTTATCCCAGGCTTTGCAGGAAGTTGGGAACAATCCATTTCTGCCGTCTTTAAATATCACAACCAATGGCGACCCTTCGCAGTATGCCCAAATCGCGGATATTTTGCAGACGTCGGATTTCAGCAATCTGATTGATAGCGTAGATTTCTCCCAGAAGAAAGATATTATTGAAAAAGTTTATTCTATTATTTCAAACATAAATACATTCGGCCTTATATTGGGAATCATTTTAATTTTCGTTGCGATATTGGTTGTTTTCAACACAATAAAACTTGCCATAGAAAATTCAAAAGAGGAAATAAGCACCATGAAAATAGTCGGCGCATCTAACTGGTTCATCCGGGGACCTTTCGTGATCCAGGGGATACTTTACGGATTTATCGCATTTTTAATTTGCATTTTGCTTTCAGGAGCATCTGCTTATTTTTTGTCGCCAAAAATAGAAATTATCTTGCCGGGTTTTGATATGTTCTCATATTTCTTGACTAATTGGTGGATTTTTGTATTAATACAATTAGGTTTTGGAGCAGGCGTGGGCATAATATCCAGTTTTATCGTTGTAAGAAAATATTTAGAAGTATAATTAGAATTTGATATTGAATATTGCGGGATCGTCTAACTTGCCCCGCCAAATTTATGAATTGTTTTCTTTATATTCTTGAAAATGATAAACGAAAACATTATATTGGTATTACCAAACTAAATCCAGAAAAACGTTTGTTAAAACACAATCGCAAAGAAGTTTATTCGACTAAGCTTTGCGCTCCATGGCATCTTATTTATTTTCAAGAATATAAAGATTATAAAGAAGCCAGACAGAAAGAAAAACAAATTAAGAGTTGGCATGGCGGTGCCACATTAAAAAGATTTTTGGGTAAAGCTGCGGGATCGTCTAATGGTAGGACACATGCCTCTGGAGCATGGTATCTAGGTTCGAGTCCTAGTCCCGCAGCTTTGCCCAAAAAGATAAATAAATTTGGCGGGGTGAAGTAGGACACATGCCTCGCCGCCAATATTTGGCGGCGCAAGCTGGAGCAGATATCTAGCTTGTCCCGCTACGATCAGCGGGGGCTCGAGTCCTGGCCTGCCTGCGCAGGCAGGCCCCACAGCCGCCGTGTCTAAAAGGTCTTAATGTAATAAAAAATATAAATTATTTAAAAAACAAAAATATGGCAACCTATTTAAATAAAGTAAGAGTCGCGAGACGAATTAAAAAAAGAAACAGGACAAAACTTAACAAAAGAAAAAGATAATACCGGTTTATCGGAAAACTGGCAAAAAGCCGGTTTTTTGTTACAATAAATATATGCAGTATGAAGAAATCATAGAAAAATTGGAATCTTTGAGAAAGCCGGAAAATGTCGAGGGTATGGCAAGGTTTGGCATAAGACCGGAGACAAAGGTTTATGGAGTCCCTATTCCGGAATTAAGAAAAATTGCAAAGCTTGTCAAAAAAAATCACGAGCTGGCGTTAAAACTTTGGGACTCGAGAATACATGAAGCAAGGATTCTGGCCGGCATGATTGCTGATTCGGAAAAATTGACGGTCAGCCAGATTAAAAAATGGGTGAGTGATTTTGACTCGTGGGATGTCTGCGACCAGGTTTGTATGAATTTGCTTTCCAAATCAAAAATAGCAAAAAATCAGATTTTCGAATTTGCCAGAAGCAAAGAAGAGTTCGTTAAAAGAACAGCTTTTGCCTTGATGGCCGCGCTAGCCGTACACGATAAAAAGATGAAAGACAAGGATTTTACGGATTTTTTCCCTTTGATAAAAAATGCCGCAACCGATGAAAGGAATTTTGTAAAAAAATCGGTTAATTGGGCATTGCGCCAGATCGGAAAAAGGAATAAAAAGTTGAATAAAGAAGCAGTAAAATTAGCCAAAGAAATACAAAAAATTGAGTCAAAATCAGCAAAATGGATTGCATCTAACGCCCTTTCGGAACTGGGTGACGAAAAAATATTAAAAAGAATAAAAAATGATTAAAATCAGAAATTTAAATAAAAAAGACATTCCAGAGTGTTTAAAAATAGTTTTAGAAACCGGCGCAAGCTCTGGTAAAAATGAAGCGAAAAAAGTAATGGAATATTCTTTGGCTCCCGGGATAAGGCCATTAAATCCCAATTATTATGTTTTAGTCTTAGATGACAAAATAATCGGAGTTTCAGGATTATATTATGATTATGAAGATCCGAAAGATATTATGTGGATGGATTATTTTGCAGTATCTCCGAAGTTCCAAAGGAAGGGATACGGGACAAAGATGCTGGAAAATTTAGAGATTATATGCAAAAAGAGAAAGTCAAGAATATTATGTGTCTTTACAGACAAAGAAGGGGCTTTAGAATTTTATAAAAAGAACGGTTTTAAAGTTTGCGGCAAGATAGAAAATTATTACGGAAAAAGTCCAAAAATTTGGCTATATAAGTCTCTTGCCTCATAATTATGAAAATGTCTTTAGAAATAATATTGCTGATAATCGCCGTTGTTGTTTTAATTTATTTGTCTTTTCATTTTGCGGGGATCCTATTATCGCCGGCTTCGCAACAAAACTCACAGAATCAAATATGTTTTGGGCAGAGGTGTTTTTTCGTTGAGGTCGCAAAAACAGAAGCTGAAAGAGAAAAAGGATTAATGGACAGAACAGAGTTAGATAAAAACAAGGGCATGTTTTTTATTTTTGATAAAGAAGGAGTTTATCCTTTTTGGATGAAAAACACTTTAATCCCATTAGATATGATTTGGATAAAGGAAAGTCCTTCGCCAGGCTCAGGGCAGGTTGTTTTTATCAGCCAAAATGCCCAGCCGTGTAAGAGCATAATCTGCCCTGTTATCAGCCCTTCAGCGAAAGCAAAGTATGTTTTAGAAATTAACGCCGGCATATCCGGCAAAACCGGAATAAAATTGGGAGACGAGGTGAAAATAAATATAGTTAATTGATGGGCTTGACATGGCATTTTGTGGTATAATTAAAAAAAGGTCGATTTTAAAAAGTAAAAATTCACCCAGTCAAATAAACAAGTTTTAATTTGACCGGGTAAAAATCGAATCTATGAAATTAAGTACATTAGACACAGTCGCACTTATTTTAGTTATTATTGGTGGCTTGAACTGGCTGTTGGTGGCGTTGAAATTTAACCTTGTAACTGCAATTTTCGGTTCAGTCGCATGGCTTGTAGCCTTGATTTATATACTAGTAGGTCTGTCAGCTATTTATCTGGCCGCTATCTCTATGAAGTTGGAGAAGAAATAGAAATACTAAAACAAAAAACCGCGTTGAGCGGTTTTTTGTTTTCAGTTGCTAATTGATTAGCGGCTGAATCTTGGAGGTCTCTTTTTTGACCAGCATTCTCTGCAATAGATTGGTCTGTCTGCAGCTGGTTCAAAAGGAAGCTCTGTAATTTCTACTCCGCATTCGGAGCATTTCCAGTTTCCTTTGATCATCTCTCTTGGAGCGAAACCTCTGCTGTTATTGTTTTTGTCGAACATTTTGTTCTTGTAACCTTCTTATAAAGAATTTATAGAAGGTCATTTCTTTTTTTGACTAGTAAAACGACCTTTTAATTCTAATAGTCGTTCTACTTATTACTAAGATACTTGACTTATTAGTGATTTTATTATACTCCTTTTGTTCATCCCTGTCAAGTCTTTTTATTTTTAATCCTAGAATGTATTATAAAGATGTGTATATTTAATAAACCAGAGTAAGGTGTTCAGCGAAATTTTTAGCAGTAATGTATAAGATATATCCTGCTAAAATTTTGAAGCAAATCTGCTCGCTAGGCCGGGAAATCCCGTCCAGCGGGAATTTCTAGGTCGGGATTTTCCGCTCCGCGGATAAATCTCGCTACCAGTCGCGACTCCTTCGCTCGCAGACCCGTGAAAAAAGAAATTTTGTTAGTAATAATTTTAGCGATAATAATTGTTGTATTGATCGGTTTTTTGATATTAATGCCGGTTAAATCAACAAAGACCAACCAAGTACAGAATGTCGAAGGTATACAAATAACTTCACCGAAATTAAATGAAGAAGCATCTTCACCGTTAAAAATTACAGGCGTAGTTAATGGGAATGGCTGGACTGGTTTTGAGGGACAAGTTGGAACGGTAAAATTATTGGACGGCGCCGGAAAAGAACTGGCGACAGGAGTTTTAACTGCAACTACCGAGTGGACAACACTCCCGACTAATTTTGAGACTACCTTAATTTTCCAATCATTAACAGCTCGATCCGGATCACTTGTTTTTCATAATGAAAATCCCAGCGGACTGCCGGAGAAAGATAAAGAATTTGTTTTACCTGTTAAGTTAGCAAAAAGTTCTGTGGAAACCATTAATATAAAGGCTTATTTTAATAATAATATAATGGACCCGCAAATTTCTTGTAATAAAGTTTTTGCAGTAGAGAGAGAGGTGACTAAAACTGCAGCCGTCGCAGCGGCTGCATTAAATGAACTTTTGAAGGGTCCGACCGATGCGGAAAAAACAGTAGGATTTTTTACTAGCATTCCAGTGGGTAGTAAGCTAAACAGCATTTCAATCGTCAATGGTGAGGCCAGGGCCGATTTTAATGGGGCGACCGAGTCGGGTGGGGGGTCTTGCAGTATGGCAGCTAGGACGGCCCAGATCAGAGAAACTCTTATGCAGTTTCCGACGATAACTTCGGTTAAATTGTCAATCAACGGCCGCATAGGAGACATTTTTCAGCCATGAACTTCAAAATTTTAAAAAAATCAAAAATAAGCCGGGCTCGACTCGGGTTTTTGGAAACAGACCACGGAGTTGTTGAAACTCCGTGTTTAGTACCGGTTGCAACTCAGGCAGTTGTGAAAACTTTAGACAGTAAAGAAGCAGAAGAAACAAAATCGCAAATTTTAATTGCCAACACTTTTCATTTGCATTTAAAACCCGGAGAAAAAATTGTAGAGAAAGCAGGCAAGCTGCATAATTTTATGAATTGGAAAAAACCGTTGATGACTGACTCGGGCGGTTATCAGGTTTTTTCTCTGGGGTTTGGAACTGATTTCGGCTTAGGCAGCAAAATTTTAAAGAGAGAACAAGAAAAAGGAGAAGCGATAAAAGAAAATACCCAGCCTAAAAAAATAAAAATAAATTATGACGGCGTAGTTTTTCGTTCGCCGATAAATGGCGACGAACTCTTTATGGGACCGAAAGAATCAATTAAAATACAGGAAAAGCTGGGAGCAGACATTATTTTTGCTTTTGACGAATGCACGGCTCCTTTGGCTGATTTTAATTATGTTAAAAAATCTTTAGAGAAAACTCACCGCTGGGCGAAAATTTGCTTGAAGTCCAAAAAATCTAAGCAGGCGCTTTACGGGATCGTGCAGGGATCGCGGTTTAAAGATTTGCGCCTTGAAAGCTCAAGATTTATCGGAGAATTGGATTTTGACGGATTTGGGATTGGCGGAGAATTTGGAAATGATAAAAAAGAAATGCACAAAATGGTGGGGTGGGTTGTTGATGGATTGCCTGAAAAAAAGCCGAGGCATCTTTTGGGAGTAGGCTATTTAGAAGACATGGAACTGATTATAAAATCCGGCGTAGATACTTTTGATTGCACGGTGCCGACTCATTATGCAAGGCGCGGGATTGCCTTTACTTCCGAAGGCAAACTAAACTTAAAACAAACAAAATTTTTAAAAAAGCGCGAATCGCTGGATAAAAACTGCATTTGCAATGTTTGCTTAAATTATAAAAAGGATTATATTTGCCATTTGCTCAAAGCGGGGGAGATAACAGGCATGAAACTTTTAACCTTCCATAATCTTTATTACTTTAACACTTTTGTTGAAGACATAAGAACTAAAATCAAAAAAGGAGATATCTAGTGATGATGCGCAGAAATTGGCGATCGCCAATTTCTGCGCATCCGAAAGTTATCCACAAGTACGCCTGTTGACAGGCTTTTTTATTAATAATAAAATGCAATAAGGAATAATTATTAATAAGATTAACCGAACGAGACTTGCCGGAGAAACATTAGAGGGACAATATTTTTCCGGTAAGTCTCAGAAATAAAATGGCCAATGCTAAAAAGGAAAGAATGACTGCACAGAAGAGTTTTATTTTCGGTTACTTAAGAAGCGTCAAAACTCATCCTTCGGCGGAAGTTGTTTATAAAGAAGTGAAGAAAAAACTGCCGAATATAAGCCAGGGAACCGTATATAGAGTTTTAAATAATTTTAAGGAAAAAGGAGAAGTCCTGGCTATAGATACTAAAGATAATGTGCATTTTGATGCTGACATTTCAGACCACGCACATTTTATATGCGAGGAGTGCGGCAATGTCTTCGACGTATCAGATGAGTGTTCTAAATGCGGCATCTTAAAAAATAAAAAAACAAAGGTCGGAGAAATTAATAAATATCAAATTAACTTTTATGGAACCTGTAAAAAATGCGGACCCGCCTGCGCAGGCAGGAAATAAAAATATTTGTCATGACTGCACAAAGGAAATATTGATGGATAACGATGAGATTAAAAATGGGGTATATCTTGAATATGAAAACGGAGATAAAAAAATAAATATTTTCAAATGCAATGAATGTTTTGAAAAAAATAAATCATTAACTAACTTTCAGCCGTGTGAAGTTTACTCCCGGGTAGTCGGCTATATCAGGCCGGTGCAACAGTGGCACAAAGGGAAAAAACAGGAATACGGCGAGAGAGTTGAATATAAAATGCCAAAAGAACCTTGCTGCTAAAATAGTTAGAATCTCTCAAAAAATAGCCCCTTATGGGGTTGTTTTTTTAGATAAAAAATATAGAATTAAAGAATGGAAAAAGAGTTTTACGTAATCTGCGACAATATAAGGAGCTTGGAGAATATCGGTTCAATTTTCAGGACAGCAGATGCGCTTGGAGTTTCAAAAATATTTTTGTGCGGTATTTCCGGCAGACCGCCCAGGTGGGGATTTCCTGCTGGGACGGGAGTTCCCGCTATCGCGGATAACTCCCGCGTCCCTGCGCAGGGAAATCTCGCCACCCTACACCACAAGATATCAAAAACAGCGCTAGGAGCAGAGGAAAGAATTCCTTTCGAATATTATAGACAAATCGGACGGCTGATAGATAAGTTGAAAAAAGATAAAATTCATATAATTGCTTTGGAACGGGATAAGAAAGCGATTTCTTACGATAAATTCAAGCCGCGGTTCCCTTTGGCTTTGATAGTAGGCAACGAAGTGAAAGGAATCTCTAAAAAAATATTACAAAAAGCAGATGAAATCATTTTTTTGCCGATGCAAGGTTTTAAAGAATCATTAAACGTTTCCGTGGCCTTTGGGGTTGCAGGATATGAAATTAATAAATTTAGAAATTAATTATTCACTAATTTAAAATTCATCGGGTTAAATAATTTTGCTTTGGCGAAATTAAAATCCGAAGAATTTTATCTGACCTTATAAATGACACAAAAAGAATTACAACTTTTAAGTTTTGCGCATTGGTTTAATAATCCTTGGGTTGTTTTATTATTCACAATATTAGCAATTTGGACTATATGCTGGAAGGGCATAGCTTTGTGGAAAGCTGCTAGGAACGGCAGCGAGCCATGGTTTATAGCATTGCTGATATTAAACACCATTGGAATATTGGAAATAATTTATATATTCTTTTTCTCTAACAAAAAGAAATAAAAAAAGTTTAAACATATAAACTATGGATATAGTACAAATTTCAGTTGTAATATTCGGTTTGTGCCTTTTTGAGGTTATTTCCAGCGTTGATAATGCAATTATTAATGCCCACGTTTTAAAAACATTACCGGAAAAATATAGAAAGATTTTTTTAACATTCGGTCTTTTAATCGCTGTAGTTGTAGTAAGGGGGATGCTGCCCTTTTTGATTGTTTGGCTGGCTAATCCAAGTTTTTCTTTTATGCAGGTGATAGGTTTTGTTTTTCATCCCACAGACCAAATTAACGCTTATGTGGAAAAATCCCAGCCCCTTTTGATTTTAGCCGGCGGAGTCTATTTGTTTTTAGTATTTTTGAGCTGGCTTTTTATGGAAGAGAAAAAGTATGCTTTTTTAGTTGAAGAATTCATACACAGGCAATCTGTATGGTTTTATGCCATAGCCTCCCTGTTTTTTATGGCTGTGATTTATTTCGCTTTGAAAATAAATCCTATTTTAGCGTTGTCAGCATCCATAGGATCTACGGCATTTTTTATTACAGATGGTTTTAAAAAGAACGCCGAAGAAAAAGAAAAACAGTTAATGTCAAGCCATGTATCAGCCTGGAGCAAAATTTTATATTTGGAAATTCTTGATGCCACTTTTTCAATAGATGGAGTTATCGGAGCATTTGCCTTTACCATTTTGATACCCCTGATATTTTTGGGGAATGGCTTGGGCGCCTATATAGTCAGGGAATTTACAGTCAGGGGGACAGATGTAATTGCAAAATTTGCTTATTTAAAAAACGGGGCAATGTATTCTATCGGAGTTTTGGGAGGAACTATGGTTTTAGAAGCCTTCGGTAAAGATTTTCCTTTTTGGCTGGCCCCTTTAAACACATTTTTATTATTGGCGATATTTTTAGGCCTTTCCATGAGAGAATTACGGGACGCAGCAAAAAAGGAAAGCAGGGGTTGACATTCACTTTCTAGTTTGATAACATAAAAACAGACTAAATTAGTCTGCTTTTATGTTAAAGATTTCTAAAAGAGTGCAATACGGATTGAGGGCGATGGTTTTTTTGGCGAAAGGTTATAAGTCAAAGAAGATTTTTTCTGCCAAAACAATATCTGAAAAAGAGGGTATCCCTTTTGATTTTTTAGAAAAAATAATTTTGCAGTTAGAAAAAGCGAAATTAGTTAAAGGGAAAAAAGGAGTCCAAGGAGGATATATTCTTTCTAAATCGCCAAAAAAAATTAGCGCAAATGACGTAGCTTCTGTTTTAGAAGACAATAAAACGCCCGTTGACTGCGCATTATGCGGGAGAAAAAGCCAGTGTTTGACAAAAAATGTCTGGTTGAAAGTTGGAACGGCCTTAAATAAAACATTAGAAGCGATAACTTTAGAATATTTAATAAGATAAACTATGAAGAAAATTTATTTAGATTACGCGGCTACAACGCCTGTCGACAAAAGGGTTTTAAAAGAGATGCAGCCTTATTTTTCAGAAAAATTCGGCAATACAATGTCTCTGCACTCTTTCGGCCAGGAGGCAAAATTTGCTTTAGACCAATCAAGGCAGGTTTTAGCCGACTTGATTAATGCCAATCCGAATGAAATAATTTTTACCGGATCAGCAACGGAAAGCAATAATCTTGCCTTTAAAGGGCTCGCTTTCAATATGCCGAAAGGAAGCCGTGCTAGGCATATTATAATTTCCTCAATTGAGCACGCGTGCATTATGGAAACAGCCAAATGGCTTTCGCGAGGATTTAGGGTTACAAAGATTCCGGTAGATAAATACGGGATGGTAAACCCAAAAGATGTTGAGAGGGAAATTAGGCCTGACACAATTTTGGTTTCTGTGATGCATGCTTCAAATGAAATCGGCACAATACAGAATATAACTGAAATCGGAAAAATTTGCCGTGAGAAGAAAGTTTATTTCCACACTGACGCTTCTCAATCATTAGGTAAAATACCTATTGATGTTAAAAAAATGAATGTTGATTTATTGACTGCGAGTTCCCATAAAATATATGGGCCAAAAGGGGCAGGCTTATTGTATGTAAGAGAGGGGATAAAGCTCGTGCCCTTATTGCATGGCGGAGGGCAAGAAAACGGGTTGAGGAGTTCTACGGTAAACGTACCGGCAATAGTCGGGTTTGCTAAAGCTACTGAAATTTGCAAAAAAGAAATGGCGGCGGAAGGAAAAAGATTGGTAAAATTGAGAGACAAATTAATCAAAGGCGTTTTAAAAATTGAAAATTCACATTTGAATGGCCATCCGAAAAATCGTTTACCGAATAATGCAAATTTTTGGTTTGAATTTGTTGAAGGAGAGTCGCTGATCATGCGGCTGGACTTGGAAGGTATTGCTTGCTCTACAGGTTCTGCGTGTTCGTCTTTTAAATTGGAGCCGAGTTATGTTTTGATGGCTTTAGGTCTAAAACCGCAGGAATCCCACGGGTCTTTAAGGGTTTCTTTGGGAAGATTCACAACAGAAAAAGAAATTAATCAACTAATAAAGGCTTTGCCGAAAATTGTAAGAAATATAAGGCAAATATCGCCATATGGCAAAAACTAAAAATACTTGTGCGGGCTTATATACTCCGAAAGTTATGGAGACCTTCAAAAATCCGCACAACTACGGAAAGATAAAAAATGCTGACGGGATAGGCAAAGTGGGCAATATCGTCTGCGGAGATGTGATGTGGCTTTATATTAAAGTCGCCCAAAATAAAAAAAACGAAGATTTTATCAAAGACATAAGGTTTGAAACTTTCGGGTGCGTAGCGGCAATTTCAACCAGCTCTATCATTACAGATTTGGTGAAAGGAAAGACAATAAATGATGCATTGAAGATTACAAAGGATAATATTATAGAATCCTTGGGGGGTCTGCCGAAAATAAAATATCACTGTTCTGTTCTGGCAGTCGATGCTTTGGTTGAAGCGGTTTACGATTATTTTTTGAAAACAAAGAAAGAAATCCCCGCCGGTTTAGAAAAGAAACACGAAATAATTAAAAAATCAAAAGAAATTATCGAGAAGCGATATGAAAAATGGGGAAAATAAACAAAAAAATTAAAGTTGTAGTGGCAATGTCGGGGGGAGTGGATTCTTCCGTCGCGGCAGCCTTGTTAAAGCAGGCTGGTTTCGACGTTATTGGAATTATGATGAAATTTTGGAAGGACCCTTCGACGGGGACTTCGACTGAGGTTCACTCGAAGTCCTCAGGGCAGGCGGGCGAAAACAGATGCTGCTCTGTTGAGTCAGAAAAATTAGCAAGATCAGTTGCTAAAAAGATTGGCATTCCTTTTTATGTGTTGAATGTGGAAAAAGAATTTAAAAGGAAAATTGTCGATTATTTTTTAAAGGAATATAAAAAGGGAAATACGCCTAATCCCTGCGTTGTCTGCAACAAAGAAATTAAGTTCGGATTCTTGATAAAAAAGGCTTTATCGCTCGGCGCTGATTTTGTCGCCACAGGACATTACGCAAGGATACAAAACGGGAAACTATTTAAGGGCACAGACAAGGAAAAAGATCAGTCATATTTTTTGTGGCAGTTAGAGCAAAGCCAGTTAAACCATATTTTGTTTCCGGTCGGCGGGTATACGAAGCCGGAAGTCAGGAAATTGGCTAAAAAATTTAAATTGCCAACGGCAGAAACGCCGGAATCACAAGAGATATGTTTTATTCACCCCCACACCAAACAAGAACATCAGATAAATTTACAAACCAATGGAAGTTGTGCTTGTTATGGTGTGGGGGTAAAGAACACGACCGATGAATTTTTAAGGAAATACTTAAAGACAAAACCAGGTAAAATTGTAGATAAGATGGGGAAAACTTTGGGCGAACACCGGGGCCTGTGGTTTTATACAATAGGCCAGAGGAGGGGGCTGGAAATTCCTCAGGGGCCATATTATGTTGTTGATAAAGACTTCAAGAAAAATATTATAGTTGTTTCTAAAAACCAGAAAGATTTGAATAAAAAAGAATTGGTTGCAAGCGATGTTAACTGGATTTTACCTCAAAAATTACCTTTGAATGCAGAGGTTAAAATAAGATATAAAAGCGATTTAGCCAAAGCCAAAATTTCAAATATCGGGAGAAACCCTTCGGCTTCGCTCAGGGCAGGCAAAGTAAAAATTATTTTTTTAAAACCCCAGAAAGCAATTACGCCTGGCCAGTCAGTAGTTTTTTACAAAGGCAGAGAATTATTGGGCGGGGGAGTAATAATGTAAAATAAAAGCCGCGTTATCGGCGCGACTCCGGCGTTGATGATAATTTCTCAAGCAGGAGATATTCCGCCTCAATCAGTAACCATCCGCCGATTGAAAAGAGGAAAGTAAAGATATCGAGGCTCTCAAATGCCACGAGTATCCCAACACAGAAGAAAAGCCAGAACCGACCATCTCTTTTTTCCATCCACCCGTTTGAAATAAAGATTATCGGCAATCCGACCCACGCTATCATAATCGTAGAAATGAGCTTGAGTGCTTCATTGTCCACTATTCCCCCTATCGCAAAAAGAAAAATGCAAGCGATGAGGAACAATCTCAATGCCTCTATCATGGTACGTCCTTTTTCCTGAAAAGAGCAAATGGCGATGAAAAAGGGCATCGCGCCACCCCTGTTTTTACTGACATAGGTATAGCATATTATATCAATATTATCAATTATTTTCAGTTAGTTTTTGAACAAGCCCTTGACAGGGGTCTTCATTTTTGCTAACATATACCTATACCTCAGGTATGGGTATAATATAATTAATAACAAAATGACGCATAAAGTATATCCTTCCATTTAGATAATGAATAATAATATATCTATCTAAATGTCAGGATGAATTTATTCGCTTCACTCATGAATTCAAACAAAGAAAAAGCGCTGATTAGTTTTAAAAAAGCTCATAGCCTATTAGGAAAAATAATAGATATGACAGAGAAAAATGTTTACTGCATGGATATTATGCAGCAAAATTTGGCTGTTATCGGGCTCTTGAGGTCTGCCCATGAAATGCTGATGGAAAACCACTTAAATTCCTGCTTTAAAAACGCCATGGCGTCAAAAAATGAGAGAAAAAAGCACCAGATGACAGAGGAAATATTAAAGGTAACAAAGCTGTTTAATAAATAACATGGCAAAAGAACATATTTATAAGGTGCAAGGAATGCACTGCGCTTCGTGCGAGATTTTAATTGAAAAAAAGCTTTTAGATCTTCCGAATATAAAATCTGTCGACGCTTCCACAACCAAGGGGGAAGTTATAATAGAATACGATGGTGACAGACCGAATCCTGAAAGATTAAACAAACTTTTTAATGAAGAAAATTATACATTTTCTGATTTAAATAATAAGGCGAAAAACAATAAGGCCGAAGAAAAAAAAGAACAGGGAAACGGGGCCAACCCAACCTTGGTCGCATTTAATATAGCAATTTTTATAATCATTGCTTTTCTGATTTTAGATAAAATGGGGATTGCTAATTTCCTTAGTTTGAGTTCATCATCTTCTTTGCTTACATTTCTTGGATTCGGGCTTTTAGCCGGAATGTCTTCTTGCGCCGCATTGGTTGGAGGGATTGTTCTATCCATGTCAAAACAATGGAGCAGTCTTTATTCAAATGATCAGCCAACATCAAAAAAACTTCAGCCCCATATAATGTTCAACACCGGCAGACTGGCTTCTTACATTGTTTTGGGCGGAGCACTGGGATTAATAGGAGGCAGGCTCCAAATTTCCCCTCAAATTACCGGTTATTTGGTCATTGCAGTTTCGCTGTTGATGATTGCTTTAGGATTACAGATGCTTGGGGTTAAAGGCTTCAGAAAGTTTCAAATTACACCTCCAAAATCTGCGACAAGATATATCGCCAACGAAAATAATTTTCAGGGAAAATACATGCCGTTTATAATGGGAGCCTTAACTTTCTTTTTGCCTTGTGGCTTTACAATCACTGCCCAGAGTTTAGCTTTGCTTTCCGGCAATGTATTACAAGGAGCATTAATAATGGGGGCGTTTGCCTTAGGAACAATTCCGGTGCTTTTCTTTATCGGACTCTCTTCTGTGAAGTTTAATTCAAAGCCTCATTTAGCTGAAAGATTTTCCAAAGTGGCAGGATTTTTAGTTTTATTTTTTGCCCTCTTTAACATGTCAAACCAAGCAACTGTTTTGGGATTTACCGGAATTAATTTAAACCAGAACCAGGTGCAAGTCAGCAATGTGAATCAAAATGATTTACCTTTGATTATCGACGGAGAACAAGTTATTAAAATGACGGCTTCGGGTTCAGGAGACAGCCCGAATTATTTTAAAGTAAAAGCCGGGGTTCCTGTAAAATGGGAAATTACCGGAAGCAATTCATTGGGTTGCAATGGAGCTATTGTTTCCAATAGTTTATTTGATGGCGAGATTGTTTTAGCCCCTGGGCAGGTTTCGACAAAAGAATTTACTCCGCAAACCCCCGGCACATATGGATTTAGCTGTACCATGGGAATGATTAGGGGTACAATAGAGGTTATTAAATAACATCCTTCTGTAATGTTTTTTATGAGAGGGTGTAAAAAAATGGCAAAAATAACATCAAAAACAACATTAGAAAAAATACTGGATAAAAAAGGAGCTGATGAAATTTTGGCAAAAAACGGCGTGCCGTGTTTGTCTTGTCCGATGGCTCCATTGGAAATTGACAAACTGAAAATCGGCGACGTATGCAAAATGTACGGCCTGAATTTTAAAAAAATATTGGAAGAACTAAATAAATTAAAATAAGATAGAAATGGCTTCGCCATTTATATAGTTAATCGTTCGGTCGGAGTATAAAAATAAATTTTTATACTCCTCCCTCACTCATAATTATGGTTCAAAAAACAATATTGAAAATTCAGGGAATGGATTGCGCTTCATGCGCCGCAATCATAGAACACGATTTAAAAAAGAAAAAGGGGATTATTTCAGCTTCCATTAATTTTGCTTCTGAAAAACTCTATTTAGAATATAATCCTGCAGAAATACAGATTGAAGAGATTAAAAAAGGCATTAAAGATTTGGGATATAAATCATCGGACGATACTGATGAAACGGATATGATGTCGGGCCACGACCACAGTAAAATGGAAAAAGAAAATGAAGTAAGAAGACTGAAAACGAGATTTATTTTGTCTTTAATTCTTGGGCTGCCGGTAATTTATATGGTTATGGGAGGCATGTTTGGACTTTTTATGCCTAAAATTTTTGATGCATATGGCTTATATATACAGGCAGTTTTATCAACTGCTGTTATTTTGGTCTGTTTTAATATTTGGCAATCAGGGGCTAAAAAATTATTGAAGGCAGGACCGAATATGGATACATTGATTTTAGTAGGCACGGCTGCGGCATATTTTTACAGCTTGGCGAACCTTATCCTTTTGTCTTTCGGCAGAGAAGTTTCAATGAACAGCTTCTATTTTGAGTCAGCTGTTTTTATCTTAATTTTCATTTCTTTGGGCAATTATTTGCAGGCAATCACAAAAGGCAGAACATCAGCGGCGATAAAAAGTTTAATGGGGCTGCAGCCTAAAATTGCTACTATTTTAAAAGATGGCAGGGAATTGGAAATTCCAATTTCAGAGGTACGGGTCGGGGATGTTATTTTGGTAAAGCCCGGTGAAAAGATTCCGGTTGACGGAATTGTTACAGACGGATATTCTGGCGTAGACGAAAAAGCAATTACCGGAGAATCAATTCCGGTTGAAAAGAAAAAAGGTGATGAAGTTATCGGGGCAACAATAAACAAGACCGGTGTCTTGCAATTTAAAGCAACCAGGGTTGGCAAAGATACGATGCTTGCCCAGATTATAAAAATAGTTGAAGATGCTATGGGGTCTAAAGCCCCAATCCAGCTTTTAGCCGATAAAGTTTCATTTTATTTCGTGCCAGCTGTAATCCTTATTGCTTTGATATCAGGAATAATCTGGCTTTTAGTTTCGTATCAATTTTCTATGGCACTTACAGTTTTTGTCGCAGTTTTAATTATTGCCTGCCCCTGCGCGCTGGGATTGGCGACACCTACAGCGGTTATGATGGGAACCGGATTAGCAGCCAAAAAAGGAATTTTAATAAAGTCGTCTAAAGCCTTAGAGATAGCTAAAGATGTTAATATGGTTGTTTTTGACAAGACGGGAACTCTGACAAAAGGAGAGCCGGTTGTCACAGAAATTATTTCTTTCGACAAAAAGATAAAAGATAAAGACATGTTGCAACTCGCGGCTTCTGTGGAAAAAAATTCAGAGCATCCTTTGGCTCAGGCGATCGTGGACAAAGCAAAAGAAGAAAAGATTAAATTATCTGAAGTCAAAAATTTCCAGGCAATCCCGGGCAAAGGTGTTGAGGCCATATTGAACAAAGAAAATATTCTGCTAGGTACCAGATTGCTTATGAAACACAACAAAATTTCAGTCGACCTTATTGAGGATGAAATGGCGGTTCTTGAAAACCAGGGCAAAACAGCAATGATTTTAGCGGTTGGCAAAAAAGTTGTGGGAATTATTGCGGTTGCAGATGTTTTGAAAGAAAATTCAAAAGAAGCGGTGGAAATCTTGCATAAGATGGGAAAATTGGTCGCGATTATTACGGGTGACAATAAAAGGGTGGGTGAGGCGATTGCAAAACAGCTTGGAATTGACAGAGTATTAGCTGAAGTTTTGCCGCAAGGGAAATCAGATGAAATTAAAAAATTGCAGGACGAAGGTAAAATTGTGGCAATGGTGGGAGATGGAATTAATGATGCGCCGGCATTGGCTCAGGCAGATCTGGGAATTGCTTTAGGTTCCGGGACAGATGTTGCGATGGAAACCGGGGAAATTGTTTTAATAAAGGATGATTTGAGAGATGTTGTGAAAGCAATGGATTTGAGCAAATATACTTTGAATAAAATAAAACAAAACCTGTTTTGGGCATTTTTCTATAATACAATTGGAATTCCTATTGCTGCAGGAGTTTTATTCCCGTTTACCGGCTGGCTGTTGAATCCTTCAATTGCGGCTGCGGCTATGGCATTTTCATCTGTGAGCGTTGTCTTAAATTCGCTTTCGATGAAAAACTACAAATAATTCCCCCGTCACAAGGAGTTATTGATTTCGATTATTTTTTGTGATTTAATAGAATTATATAGAAATGGCTCCGCCATTTATATAATTACTCACTCGGTCGGAATATAAAAATAAATTTTCATATTCCTCCCTCCTTCATAATTATTAAAAATATCATGGATAAAACAATAATACTTACAATTTTATTAATAATCCTTGCGGGCTTTTTGTTTTGGGGTTTTCAGACAGGTTTTTTTGCAAGTATTTTTTCAGGCCCTGTAAAACCAGCTCCTTTGCCCGAGGGTATAGTTTTGTTTTATGGACAAGGTTGCCCCCATTGCAAAGATGTGGAAGATTTTATAAGTCAAAATAAGATTGAAGATAAGGTGAAAATAACAAGAATGGAAGTTTGGTATAATAAAAATAACGCAGCGCTTTTAGGACAAGTGGCGCAAAAGTGCGGAATAACTTCGGGTAGCGTCGGTGTTCCATTTTTGTACGACGGCAATGGCAAATGTTACATAGGCGGAGTTGATGTCCCAAATTTTCTGAAGGCTCAGGCTGGAATAAAGTAGTCATAATTATTTAAACTAAAGACGTAATGAGATGAGCTTGCACCCTTCATATAAAAAATTTATAGAAGGCTGTGTCCCAAATTTTTTAAAAAATGCAGCGAATATCAAATAGAAAAATTTTATATTTAGGATTATTGTTGAGCGGATTTTTTTGGGCGAGTCTTGCAAAAGCGGTTTGTCCGCTTTGTGTTGTAGCTATCGGAGCAGGGCTCGGGCTTTCAAGATGGCTGAGAATTGATGATGCTGTTTCGTCAATTTGGATAGGGGCTTTGTTGGTCTCAATGGTTTTGTGGACTTTAACGGAAATGAAGAAAAAAAATTGGCGCTTTGCATACGACACGGTTGTAATTTCTTTAGCTTATTATTTATTAACATTTGTCCCGCTTTATTATGCAGGAATTGCCGGGCATCCGTTAAACAAAATTTTTGGCATCGATAAAATAATTTTTGGCACAGCCGTGGGAACTTCCATCTTTTTATTGAGTCATTGGCTGCACTTTTACTTAAAGCAAAAAAATAATGGGAAATCATTTTTTCCCTATCAAAAAGTCGCTATACCGGTCGTAGTTTTAGTATTAACTAGTTTGTTATTCTATTTATTAATTTTATATAAGCTTATATAATTATGGAAGAAAATTTAAACGTAGACAAAAATAAAATAGAAGAGTTTATTAAAAAAACCCAGGCCAGTAAAAAGGGCGAATTGGATTTGTCTTCTGATGAAGACTTGTCAATTGCTATAATGAATTTAATTTCCATTGAAGAGCACTTCTTTTTTACCGGGGCAAAAACAGGCAAACCGGAATATTTTGATTTGTTGAATACCGCCCGCGAGATGAGAAAAGAACTGTTGAAAAAAATTATAAAAGAGTATGAGGGAGAAGTTTGGTGCATTTCAAAGCATTTATTATCGGCATCAATGAGATTGATGGAAGTCGGGACAAAAGCATTGGGACAGGGTAAAAAACAAGATGCCCAGGAAATGTTTAAAAAAGCGTACGAGCTCTATTCATTGTTTTGGGGGATAAATTTAAAGCTGGTTAATGTCGGCGAGGTTAAAAAAGTCGGTGAAACCCAATTGGACACAAAGGATGAAAGCAAGAAGGGGATTCTGGGAAAACTGGGACAAATCGTCCAATATGTGATTAACTGCTGCAAAGAATAGGGGCGCTATCCACATTGATTTTTTGTTTATGGAAAAATTTATTATAAAATATTGGGGCTGTCCGACAAGACAGCTTGATGCCGAAAAAATACGTAATTTTTTTGTCGCAAATGGATTGGAACAGGCGGTTTCCCCAGAAGAAGCAGATTATATCGTGGCGGTAACGTGCGGGTTGACAGAAATTGTGAAAGAACAAGCCATTGCAGCCATCTGCGATTTCCAGAAGTTTAAAGGAAAGCTTCTTGTATACGGTTGCTTATCCGCCATGGATCCCGAAAGATTAAAAAGCGTTTATAACGGAAACACATTGATTACAAAGGATATAGAACGTTTGGATACTTTTTTTGATTTTCCGGTAAAATTTAAAGCTATTCCTGATGCAACAAATGTAATACAACAGCCGGGCTATTCTTTGGCAGGAGATTTTAAAAAAATAGCAACCCTTAATAAAGGGACAATTATTTTAAAAATAGCAAAAGAGGCAAATCGTCGCTTGTCTTCTTTTTCGAGAAAAAATGAAATTGAAGGACTACTAAATGGGATAGGTTTTAATAATAAATTTTCTGCCTTGCGGATATCCGAAGGATGTCTAGGAAATTGCAGCTATTGTCAAATAAAAAAAGCTATCGGAAAAATAAAAAGTAAACCAATGCCGGTTATATTAACTGAACTAAGGAAGTTGTTGTCAAAAAAACAGTATCGCATAAATATCGCTTCCAACGATTCGGGCGCTTATGGATTAGATATTGGTTTAAATTTTCCTGAACTTTTGAGCGCTATTTTAAAAGAAAACGAGAAAATTATAATAGAATATATACAGGATATGCATCCCCGTTGGATAATACTATACAAAGAAGAGATGGTTATACTAGTAAAAACAAAACGTATAAAAAGCATTTTGATACCATCTCAGTCGGGAAATAAAAGAATTTTAAAATTAATGAATAGACCCTCTAATTTAGAGGAACTTAACGAAGTTATCAACCGCATGAAAGAAGTTTATCCTTATTTAAGATTAAGAACGCAAATTATTGCGGGTTTTCCAACAGAGACGGAGGAAGAGTTTAAAGATACGATGGATTTTATAAAAAATAGCAAGTTTGATGAGGTGGATATTTTTGCTTATCATGAAGTTAAAGGATCGGATTCAGAGAATATAACGCCCAAAATACCCCGTGAAGTTATTCTAAAACGCATAAAAAAGTTTCGTGAAGATATATCGATTCCTGGTCGTACTGAATAAGTCGTACTGAACAAACTGTGACAGATTCTAATGTTTATCATTGAGTTTGCCGCAGTACTGGAAAAGATAAAAATAAGGTATAATAAATATATAAAATTAAACAGCGCAAGGTGTTCAGCGTAAATTAGACCTAAATGTATAAATATACATACGGTCTAATTTCCGAAGCAATCTTGTTCACCTCGCTCACAAGACCGTGTTTGGATCAAATAAAGCAACGCAAAAGTTTTGTGATTTAACTGGCAAGGTTGCCATAATCACCGGAGCTGCTAAGGGGATGGGCAAAGCTCACGCTTTGAAACTGTCAGGCGCTGGGGCAAAAGTTGTTCTGGCAGATATTTCACAACAGGAATGCCAGTTGGTTGCAGACGAAATTATAAAAAATAAAGGAGAAGCTATAGCAGTAAAATGCGACGTAAGCCAAAAATCAGAAATTGATAATTTAGTTTCGGAGGCTCTTAAAAAATTCGGGAAAATAGATATTCTAGTAAATAATGCCGGCATTTATCCGTTTGAGCCGTTTTTGCAAATGCCCGAAGACCATTTCAAAAAAGTGATTGACATCAACCTGAAGGGATATTTTTTAATGGCGCAGGCAGTAGCCAAGGAGATGGTAAAGCAAAAATCCGGGGTAATTGTGAATATTTCTTCAATAGCCATGGGGCAGGTTGGAGTTGGATTTGCGGGATTAACTCATTATTGCGCTTCAAAGGGAGGAATTACTGCGATGTCACAGGCAATGGCTCTTGAGTTGGCTCCTTTTGGAATCAGGGTTAACTGCATTGCCCCGGGAGCGATTGATACTCCCGGCGCATCTACAACAAAAATGACTGAACAAGAGAGAGCGGCTATGTTGGCTCCGATTCCGATGAAACGGCAAGGCAGAGCAGAAGAAATTTCCAACGCAGTATTATTTTTAGCATCAGACGAATCTTCGTATATGACAGGATCAACAATGGTTGTAGACGGAGGGTGGGTAGCAGGTTAGCCATAATTTTGCTTGACAAGGTTATTTGTTAAGCTAAAATGGTCTTATACCATTTAAAAATCAATTTTGTAGGTCGGCGAACCTGCAAAAACAAGGTCGAGTAAATATTAATTTTAGTTTGTAAAAATTATGGCAACAGAAGCTTATTGCGTAAAGTGTAAAGCAAAAAGTGATATGAAAGATCCCAAGGAGGTTACGATGAAAGGCAAGGGCGGTAAAACAAGGATGGCTATGACGGGCACCTGTGCAAAGTGCGGAACAAAAATGTTCAGGATAATGGGAATGAAGAAATAGTATTTTAAAAAATACCCTGCTCAACGGGGTGTTTTTTTGTTATATGATAAACCTGTGTCATAATAATTAATCTACTGCAAATTGAATCTTTGGTCTCCGAATTGCAAAGAGTTCGTCGGCTTATCTATTTCATCGATAAACCTTCTCACTTTTTGCAATTCTCGCCTGCAAATATTCAATTTTCGTTACGAAAATTATTATGATACAGGTTTAATAATTAAATGCCTAAGAAGATAATTTTATCTGTTGCCGTATTTCTTTTCCTCCTTAACTTTTTTTGCTGGAAAGAAGTTTTTGCTTTAAATTCAAGCAATAATTTAAAAGTAGATTTTTTAGATGTCGGCCAGGGGGATGCTGTTTTTATCCAAACCCCGGAAGACTATCAGATTATAATTGACGGCGGGCCGGACACGTCATTGCTCAAAAAATTATCCGCAGTCATGCCTTTTTGGGATAGGTCGATCGACCTTGTAATTTTGACTCATCCGGAATCAGACCATATGCAGGGGCTTTTAGATCTTCTGAAAATTTACAAAGCAGATTATATTTTGTGGACAGGAGTCAAGAAAAATGCTCCAGAATACGACGCATGGACCAGTATTTTAGAAAAACAGAAAAAAATGGGAGCTAAAATAATAATTGCCGATACCGGGCAGGAAATAAAAGCTGGGAATGTTTTGATCGACACATTATATCCTTTGCAAAATATGGAAGGGAAAGACATGAAAAATACTTCCAATGATACTTGCGTTGTTTCAAAATTAATTTTCGGTAAAAACTCTTTTCTTTTCACGGGAGATATAAGTTCTGCAGCGGAAAAAGAAATAACCGGCTCGGGAGAAAATTTGTTATCAGATGTTTTGAAGGTGGCGCACCACGGTTCAAAGTATTCAACATCGGATTTATTTTTAGAGTATGTAAAGCCAAAAATTGCAGTAATTTCCGTCGGGGCAAAGAATACTTACGGCCATCCGACACCGGAAGTTTTGCAAAGATTGGAAAATTTTGGTATAAAGATTTTAAGAACAGACAAAGACGGAGACATAAATCTTATGTCTGACGGAAAAAATATTAATATAATTAAAAATTATTAACTAATCGCTTTGCTATTTGTAATTGCGGAGCAATTAAATAAAATTTGACATGAAAGGATTAGATTTTCCAATATTTAAAACTAAGATGGCCGGTAAAACAAAAACGTTTAATCTGACTGACGTCAAAGACCGCCAGGCATACTTTGAATATAAAGCCGGCCCGGAAATAAAAAAATTGAAAGAATATCTTAAAGAGAATATATTCATTGCATACCTGATGGGCAAAAAATCATCCGGCAAGGGCACATATTCAAAAATGTTCAAGGAAATCGTGGCGCCCGACAAAGTGGCGCATTTTTCCGTCGGAGACATGGTCAGGTCTTTTGACAGCGTACTGAAAGACCCGAAAAAGAAAAAAGAATTTGTTTCATTTTTGGAAAAAAATTACAGGGGATTTATTCCTTTGGCAGATATATTAAAATCTTTGGAAACAAGGAGCACAAAAGTTTTGCTGCCGACAGAACTTATTCTGGCTATGGCAAAGAAAGAAATCGGAAAGCTTGGCAGAAAAGCGATTTTTATTGACGGATTTCCAAGGGATTTAGACCAGATTTCATATTCCTTATTTTTCCGCGACCTGATTAATCGCCGGGAAGATCAGGATGTATTTATTTTGATTGATGTCCCCACCACAGTTATTGACGAAAGAGTGAAAACCAGGGTTATCTGCCCGGTTTGCAACACTCCGCGAAGCACTAAGCTTTTAGCCACAAAAGAAGTCGGATATGACGGAAAAGAAAATAAATTTTATTTAATTTGTGATAATCCTGATTGCCCGACCGTTCAGGCGGGCAAAGGCGCCAGAATGGTTACTAAAGAAGGCGACGAACTGGGAATTGCGCCTATAAAAGACAGGTTGGAAAAAGACGAGGGATTAATCAAACAGGCATTCAAATTACAGGGGATTCCCAAAGTTTTTCTTAGGAATTCCATACCGGCAGGCAAAGCCAAAGAGTATGCCGATGATTATGAAATAACGCCCGCTTTTGATTATAAGGTGGATAAAAAAACCGGAAAAATAGAGACGATTGAGAAACTATGGGAGGTCAACGATGACGAGGGCGTTCCGTCAAACAGTTTGATGCCGCCGCCAGTAGTGGTCTCAATGATAAAACAACTGGTTAAAGCATTGGATTTATAAATACACTTGACTTCGTTATTCAAAAAGTTAAAATTAAGGTAGCTCTGATATTTCGCAATAAATTCTATACAAACTTTTTTAAGGGAGTTCAAATTTGCAAAGGCCGTGGTCTTTGCATGAGGACACCCACTTAGATCTTATTAGAATTTAAATTATAAGAAAGTCAGAGCATTAAAAAAACATTTGCTAAGCGAATGTTTTTTTGATTTAACCGGGAAAATGTTGTAAAATTATGATAAATTGGATTATAAAACGCCTTGTTAAAATAAGGGGTTGGAGGCCATTTTGTAAAAAAGTTATTCACATGTGTTGACAGGGGAAAATATGTTAAAATAAATGAACGTAAAAAACTTACCCAATAATTTTTGTTTAGGAATGAGATGCTAAATAAAAAGAAGGTAAATATAAAGGTAATAAATTCCCAGAACTCTAGGATAAATTTTGTTTCCCAAGGATTTAAAGAAATATTCCGCTCACTCCTTTTCGGGTTCGTGATTGCTGGGCTTTTTTGCATTGCGCTTTATGCTTTTGCTAATCCAGGGGATATTCCGCCTACGCCGTATAATCCCGGTGAAACATTAACGCCATCTTGCACCACGGGTTCAAGCAATTGCACGGTTAATACACCCGTTCCTTATATCAACGCAACTGGTCCAGTTGTTTTATATTCTAATTTAGGCACTTGTTCTACTGGTTGTTCGCTCACAACTCCCACGCTTATCGGCGGAACAACTACGACATCAGCTTTAACCTTACAATCAACTTCAGGCGCAGGAACAACTGGCGCCGATATGCATTTTCTTGTGGGAAATAACGGCGGGACAGAAGCAATGACGATTTTGAATAACGGCAATGTCGGCATAGGGGTAACTCCGCCGGCATATAAATTAGATATCAACGGCGATGTTAATATAGCAAGCGGTTCGCATTACAAAATAAACGGGACTGATCTATTGGCTTCTGATGTCGGAGGGCTTCTTTTAACCCAACCCAATCCTGCGCAGGAGATAACTGGGGGAGCACCTATTTTAGGAAATGGTGTTTCAGGAGGTGATTTAGAATTTGTCCAGATTTCCACTCCTTCAAACCCTGTGCCAGGCGATAATAAATTATATTTCAAATCAGGCGATCATCTTTATATGCTTGATAGCTCCGGCAACGAGGTACAGGTGGATGGATTAGCAGTTACAGGATCAGTCCACGGAGCCACCTCAACATCGCAAGTATTTGAACAAGGCGTTACTCTTTCCAATCTTTCCGGATCACCGACATTACCAGGCTCTGTTCTTTTTACTGAGACAGTTAGTGGGCAGGCGGGAGTAGTTTCACAGGATAACTCAAACCTTTACTGGGATAATGCGGCTAAAAGTCTTGGCATCGGGACGGCGGCCCCGGGCTATAGCATTGA
>Ga0209777_10001314_pt1 | contig 36706 bp, 36 predicted proteins | sample FrelakmetHBP12HB_FD_187147 | JGI IMG/M metagenome (GOLD analysis project Ga0209777, IMG submission 187147) | Freshwater lake sediment microbial communities from the University of Notre Dame, USA, for methane emissions studies -HBP12 HB (SPAdes)... | ecosystem: Environmental > Aquatic >...
ATCATTGTAGATTCGTTTCCATCCTCGCCAAGATCAAGACACCGCATGCCTGAATTGGAATGCTGCTGCGGTGGGAACCTTTGTTATGTTGAAGATTTTTAAAGTCCGCCCGAAGGGCGTTAAGTTCAAGAGAAGAGCATTAAAATAACGTGCTCTGTCAATGTCTTCTTCAAGGTAAAAAAGGGGAATAATTGATGATAGATAAACTATCCAGATATGAGCCAGAAGATATTGAAGGAAAAATATATGCTGTTCGCGGTCAAAGAGTGATTATGGATAGCGATCTTGCAGCGTTATACGGCACTCCGACATTTAGATTTAATGAAGCGGTAAAGCGCAACCAAAAACGTTTTTCCCTGATGATTTTATGTTTCAATTAACTGCTCCGGAATATGCAGTTTTGACATCGCAATTTGCGATGTCAAAACCTGGCAGGGGTGGACGAAGAACCCTTCCTTATGTCTTTACCGAACATGGTGCCATTATGGCGGCAAATGTGCTCAACAGTCCAAAGGCAATAGAGATGAGTGTTTTTGTTGTTCGTGCATTTATTAAGATGCGGGAGACTCTTGCTAATAATAAAGCACTGGCGTTAAAATTGGCAGAGCTTGAAAAGAAACTCACCGGGCGTCTTAATGTCCATGAAAGAGCCATTGTGCATGTTTTAGGCGAGATAAGAAAGTTGATGGCTTCAGCAGAGCCGTCACCTGAACCGCCAAAAAGAAAAATCGGGTTCGAGGTGAAGGAGAAGTGTGCGGCAAAAACGGAAGTGATGGGTGGACACAAATAGGTGACTGTTGTCTCTTATTTATATCAAGGAGTAAGCCGTGGAAAGCCAGATAAAAATACTGAGAGACCTTTTAGAACAAGGGCATGGATTCTCGATTCAGAACTTCAGCAATAGTGATGATTCTGAATACGGGGGAGAGGACTCTGCCGGGTGGTTGGCATGGAAGACGAGAACGCGCAACGTAGTTAGTCGCTTCCTGTCTGACGACTCGCCAGCCTGCCGACTTGTCAATGAAGCCCTAAAAATCCAAACAAAGGGAAATTACTTGAGCGAATTTGACCGGGCGAAGTCAATGCTTCTCAAATCGCTTGAACTTGCACTTAGTGCGTTTGAGGATGACAGCTATGGGGAACTTCGTGGCTCAAAGTCTGAAGGGGGTTCACCATCTCTGTCCAACAAAATATTTGTTGTTCACGGCCATGATCAAGCCTTGAAAACAGATGTGGAAAGGTTTTTTCACGAGATCGGACTAGAGCCTATTGTCTTACATCGACAACCAGATCAAGGTCAGACAATTATTGAAAAGTTTGAGGCTAATAGCGATGTAGGCTATGCGTTCATTTTGCTTACACCAGACGAAATCGCTTACACGGTTGACCAAGCATCCAAGCAAGACTCTGAGCGGGTAAAGGAGAAACGGCCTAGACCTAATGTGATCTTCGAATTTGGTTACTTTGTTGGCAAGTTAGGTAGGCAACATGTTTGTTGCCTCTATAAGGGGGATGTAGTTTTGCCAAGCGACTTGAATGGTCTTGTCTACAAACAAGTGGAGGACTCGGTGGATTCGCAGGCTTACTCGATCATAAGAGAGTTGCGGGCAGCAGGATATAAGATCAATTTGCAAAACAATCTCGGGACACAACCAGGAGGTTGAGCGGACAGCGAGAAGTGCAGCGCCCTTAGGGACAATTTCATTGGCACCATTGGTTACCCTTTACGTTAGATTACAAATAACCGTCACTGGGAGAATCAATGAATCATAACGGTAACAACATCGAATCACGGCTCTGGGATGCGGCGGATGAGCTGCGGGCAAATTCCAAGCTGAAGTCTTCTGAATATTCCGTGCCGGTGCTGGGGCTGGTGTTTCTGCGTTATGCCGACCATAAATTTCAAGCGGCGGCGAAGGAGTTGACAGGACAAGCTGGCGGGCGGCGGAAGATCGGCTCGGCGGACTACCAGGCCCGAGGCGTGCTCTACCTGCCCGAGTCTGCGCGCTTCTCTGCGCTGATTCAACTGCCGGAAGGGGCCAATATTGGTGCGGCCATCAACGACGCCATGCGCGCCATTGAGGCGGAGAATCCCGACCTCAAGGATGTGCTGCCCAAAACTTACAACCGCTTCGAAAACGCCCTGCTCAAGGAACTGCTCAAGACCATGAACTCAGTCCCCATGGACATTGAGGGGGACGCCTTCGGCAAGATTTACGAATACTTCCTCGGACATTTCGCCATGAGCGAGGGCCAGAAGGGCGGCGAGTTCTTCACCCCCACCGCCATCGTCAAGCTTCTTGTCAGCATCATTCAGCCATTCCATGGACGCATTTTTGACATTGCCTCCGGCTCTTGTGGCATGTTTGTGCAGAGCGCCCGTTTTGTTGCGGAACATAAAAAGAACCCCGGCGCCGAACTGAGCATTTATGGCCAGGAGAAAGTAGCCGAAACCGTGCGCCTCGGAAAGATGAATCTTGCCGTGCATGGTCTGGCTGGCGACATCCGCCAGGGCAACGCCTACTATGAAGACTTGCACCGCTCCACCGGCAAATTTGATTTCGTCATGGCCAATCCCCCCTTCAATGTGGACCGGGTGGACAAGGACCGGCTCAAGGATGACCCGCGCTTTCCCTTTGGCCTGCCGCGAACTGACAACGCCAACTACCTCTGGATTCAGCTTTTCTACAGCTCTCTAAATGACACCGGTCGCGCCGGATTCGTCATGGCCAACTCCGCCTCCGACGCCCGCGGTTCGGAACTGGACATCCGCAAGCAGATCATCGAAGCCCGCGCCGTGGATGTGATGGTCGCCGTCGGCTCCAACTTTTTCTACACCGTAACGTTGCCTTGCACCCTTTGGTTCTTCGACCGGGGGAAGCGCAAGGCCGCCCGCGCCGATCAAATACTGTTCATAGACGCCCGCCATCTCTACCGCCAGATCGACCGCGCCCACCGCGACTGGACTCCTGCGCAGATTGAGTTCCTGGCCAACATTGCACGGCTCTACCGAAGCGAAGCGCCGGAGAATTTACACGACAGCGCCGACCTGCTGGCCGAGCACTTCGGCAAAAAACCTAAGTATGCCGACGTAGCGGGGCTGTGCAAGGCGGCGACGCTTGCCGAGATCGAAGCCCAGGGCTGGAGCCTCAACCCCGGTCGTTATGTTGGCGTGGCCGAACGCGCCGAGGATAACTTCGATTTTAGGGAGAGGCTGGAAGAGCAGAACGAGAAACTGGAAACCCTCAACGCCGAGGCACGGGAGTTGGAAGAACAGATCGCTGAGAATGTGGTGAAGCTGCTGGAGGGGGAGTGATGGGGACATTGTCACTCACAAAAGAGGTAGTTTTGGGCGAACTTGGCGTTTTCCGGAATGGTGTCAATTTCTCGAAGGATCAGATGGGATCAGGCCTTAGGCTGATTAATGTTAAGGACATATTTGGGGATAGCCCTTGGATAGATTTTGAGAAACTTGATCTTGTTGATCTCGGAGATAAGAGACAACTCTCAACGCATACAGTTGAACACAATGATCTGTTTTTTGTTCGTTCATCAGTAAAGCGAGATGGTATTGGACTTGTTCGCTTGGCGAATAGTCGCAGAATAGATGCCATTCATTGTGGGTTTGTGATTCGCTTTAGACTCAACAACAAAGAAACCAATGCCCTTTTCTTAACTTATTTGCTGCGCTCTCCGGAAGCAAGACAGAAGATAATCAACCTTTCTGGCGGGTCTGCTATCATAAACATATCACAATTAGCATTGGCATCTTTAACGTTTGATCTCCCATCCCTCCCCACGCAGCGCAAAATCGCGGCGATACTCTCGGCCTATGACGACCTGATCGAGAACAACCTGCGACGGATCAAGATTCTGGAGGAGATGGCGCAGAACCTCTACCGCGAGTGGTTTGTCAAGTTCCGCTTCCCCGGCTATCAACACGCCCGCCTCACCGATTCTCCCCTCGGACGGATTCCGGAAGGGTGGGAGGTGTCAGTTCTGGGCGAGCACTTAATTGCGTTAGAAAGTGGCAAACGACCCAAAGGTGGAGTGAAGGATTTAGAATTTGGCATACCAAGCGTTGGAGCAAAGAATGTCTTTGGGATTGGCAGACATAAGTACCAAAGCGAAAAATATGTTTCGCGTGAATTTTTCGAGGGAATGAGAAACGGTGTTGTGAAAGACGGCGACGTTGCGCTCTACAAAGACGGTGCATACATCGGCAGAACCACATACTTCCGTGACAGTTTTCCTCACGCACAGTTTTGCGTTAATGAGCACGTCTTTCTTCTACGCACCACAGGAAAAAGGCTGACACAAAATATTCTTTACTTATGGCTACAAGAGCCTGATACAGTTTCAGGGATACGAGCTACCAATGCAAACGCAGCACAGCCGGGAATCAATCAACCAGGCGTAAATGGTTTGCCGCTTATTGTCCCGCCGGTAGATATTGCGGGACGTTTTGACGAGTTGGCTGAGCCGAGTTTGGCCCTGATAGTCAGTTTGGCGAAGCGAAATGAAGCCCTCCGCCGCACCCGCGACCTTCTGCTGGCCAAGCTCATCTCCGGCGAGGTGGATGTTTCGGAACTGGACATCACCGTTCCCGAGGAGGCAGCCGCATGAAAGCCGCCGATCTCGACATTCTGCTACAGGAGGGTGAAGGTGTCATGCTGGAGTATAAGGAGGGCCTTTCCTCTTCCTTCGCCCGCGAACTGGTGGCCTTGGCCAACACCGCGGGCGGCAGGATTCTTCTGGGGGTTCGGGATGACGGTACGGTCAAGGGAATTGCCGATACCAATCAGCTACGCGCCCGTATCCAGGACATTGCCCGCAACTGCGATCCGCCGGTCAAAATCCTACTTCAGCGCATCGGCGAGGTGACTGTGGTCACGGTCCGCGAGAGCGATGCGAAGCCGGTGCAGTGCAGCGACGGTTATTTCTGGCGGCAGGGCGCCGTCACACAGAAGCTCAGCCGCGATGAGATTCGGGATCTCTTCCGCAGTGAAGGGGCTATCCGTTTCGATATTTCTCTCTGCCCGAAGTTCCGCTACCCTCAGGACTTCGATCGGGAGAAGTACGACGCCTGGCTCCGGCTGAGCGGCATCACCGGTCGACCTAGAGCCGAGGACGTCCTGGTAAACATCGAGGCTGCTGAGCGTTCCGGCGGCAAGCTAATTTTCCGAAATGCCGGGGTTCTCTTCTTCGCCAAAAATGTGCGACACTTCTTCAACCAGGCCTACATCACATGTCTCCTGGCGAAGGGAGCAGACAAGGTGCACATCCTGGACCGCAAGGATTTTACCGGCGGCATCGTTTCGGATATCGAAGAGAGTCTGCGTTTCATCGAGCGCAACACCCGCACGGCCTATCGGATCGAGAAGCTCCAGCGGAAAGATATTCCCGAATATCCCATGGCTGCCCTGCGCGAAGCCATCACCAACGCTGTCATGCATCGCGACTGGTTCATCGAGGGGGCCAACGTCTTCGTGGAGATCTATACCGACCGGATCGAGATATCCAGCCCCGGAGGCCTGCCCAAGGGGATGAAGCTTTCCGATCTCGGTCGGAAGAGCGTCCGCCGCAATGCCCTCATTGCTGACCTGCTACACCGCATCACCTTCATCGAGAAGGCTGGAACCGGTATCAAGCGCATGCGCGACGAGGCCCACGGTCAGAGCTGCCCGGCGCCGATCTTCGAGGAGAACGGCTTCTTCACAGCGATCTTCTATCCGAATCCGGAAGTACGGGCGCAGGTGGGAACCAGGGATGAGCCAAAGGACGCACAAGACGGGACCAAGACGGGACCAAGTCGGGACCAAGCTCGAATCCTCGATAAATGCTTATACGATAGTGCAATAGGCGAATTATTGGCGATTGCCGGCCGAACCAACAGGACCAAGTTCAGGGACCAAGTAATCAATCCGCTTATAGATGCCGGACTCATTGAAATGACTATTCCCGACAAACCACGGAGTTCGAAACAGCGGTACCGAACCACCGCGGCTGGGCGCAGTGTTATAGAAAACTATGAGAAGGAACCGCAACCATGACCCCCACCGGATACACCGAAGACGCCCTGGTCGAGCAACCGGCTATCGCCTTACCGGAGGAGTTGGGCTGGGAGACAGTCAACGCGTATCATGAGTTTGACCACGGTGCGAGCACTCTGGGCCGCGAGACCAAAGCTGAAGTCATTCTCAAGGCTCGCCTGCGCCTGGCCTTGCTTCGGCTCAACCCAGAGGTGCCCATTGAGGCCATCCACATGACTATCGAGGAATTGTCCCGCGACCGTTCGCGCATGAGCGCAACCGCAGCCAACCGCGAGATATACCAACTGCTTAAAAACGGTGTGCGTGTTCCAATGTCCGATCCCGAAGGCGACGGGGAGACGATGGCAGTGGTACGGGTGATTGACTGGGACGAACCGGCCAACAACGACTTTCTTCTCTGCTCGCAACTCTGGGTCACCGGCGAGATGTACACACGCCGCGCCGACCTGGTGGGTTTTGTCAATGGCCTTCCGCTAATATTCATTGAACTTAAGGCCGCCCATCGCCGCCTGGAGACGGCCTTCACCGGAAACTTACGCGACTATAAAGACACCGTGCCGCAGCTTTTCTGGCCCAATGCCTTGATCATTGTTTCCAACGGCAGCCAAAGCCGGGTGGGCAGCGTCACTGCCGGCTGGGAGCACTTCGCCGAGTGGAAGAAGGTGGGCAGCGAGAACGAGGCGGGCCGGGTGTCGCTGGAGACCATGCTGCGCGGCGTCTGCACACCGGAGCGACTGCTTGATCTGGTGGAAAACTTCAGCCTGTTTCAGGAAGTGCCGGGCGGATTGATTAAGCTGACGGCAAAGAATCACCAGTACCTCGGCGTCAACAACGCGCTGGAGGCCCTGGCCGATATCCGGCAGCGGGACGGCAAGCTGGGCGTGTTCTGGCATACTCAGGGCAGCGGCAAGAGCGTGGCGATGATGTTCTTTGCCCAGAAGGTGCTGCGCAAGATTCCGGGCAACTGGACCTTTGTGGTAGTCACCGACCGGCAGGAACTGGACGGGCAGATCTACAAGCACTTTGCCTCGGCGGGGGTGGTGACCGAAGGTCGTGCCCAGGCGGAAAGCAGCAAACACCTGCGGCAATTACTCACGGAGGATCACCGCTATATCTTCACCCTGATCCACAAGTTCCGCACTGAGCAGGGCGAGGCGCATCCGGTGCTCTCCGAGCGACGCGACATCATAGTCATCACCGACGAGGCGCACCGCAGCCAGTACGACACGCTGGCGCTGAACATGCGCACGGCCCTGCCCAACGCCGCTTTCCTGGCTTTTACCGGCACACCGTTGATCGTGGGCGAAGAAAAAACACGCCAAGTATTCGGCGATTACATCAGCGTTTATAACTTCCAGCAGTCGGTGGCCGATGGTGCGACGGTGCCGCTTTACTACGAGAATCGCATCCCGGAACTGCAACTGGTCAACGACAACCTAAACGAGGACATGGAGCGTCTTCTGGAAGCGGCGGAACTGGACGAGTCGCAGGAGAAGAAGCTGGAGCGGGAGTTCGCCCGCGAGTACCACCTGATCACTCGCGACGAGCGGCTTGAGGCGGTGGCCAAAGACCTGGTGATGCATTTCACCGGACGGGGCTTTCAGGGCAAGGGCATGGTTGTCTGCATCGACAAGGCCACGGCCATCCGCATGTACGACAAGGTGAAGAAGCACTGGGGCGAGAAGATTGCGGCGCTGCAAAAGGAAAGGACGGGAGCTGAAGGCGATGCCCGGCGGGAGATTGTGGAGCGCATTGCACGGATGAAAGAGACAGACATGGCGGTGGTCGTTTCTCAGGGGCAGAACGAGATTGCCGAGATGAGCGAGAAGGGGCTTGACATCCGTCCGCACCGCAAGCGCATGGTGGAGGAGGACCTGGAGACGAAGTTTAAGAATCCGGATGATCCCTTCCGGCTGGTTTTTGTCTGCGCCATGTGGATGACCGGCTTTGACGTTCCGAGCTGTTCGACCCTCTATCTTGACAAGCCGATGCGCAATCACACTTTAATGCAGACTATTGCCCGGGCCAACCGTGTGTATCCAGGCAAGGTGAGCGGCTTGATCGTGGACTATGCCGGGGTGTTCCGCAATTTGGAGCGGGCGCTGGCCATTTACGGCGCGGGCGGCGGCGGCGACAAGCCAGTGGAGGATAAGGCCGCGCTGGTGGCGGCGTTGCGGCAGGCGTTGGGAGAAACCCGGAGCTTGTGTCAGGAGCATGGAGTAAATCTTGCGGCCATCCAGACCGCCGATGGTTTTGCACGCGTGGGCCTGCTCGATGACGCCGTGGAGGCACTTGTTGTATCTGAAGAGATAAAGCGCCGCTATCTCGACCTGGCCAACACCGTAGAGCGTCTGTATAAGGCCGTGCTGCCCGACCCGACCGCGAGGGAGTTTGCCGCCGAGGTGACACCCGTGCAGGTCATCGCCGACAAAATCCGCGCGCTGACACCGCCGGCAGACATCTCGCTGGTCATGCAGCAGGTCGAAGCGCTGCTCGACCGCTCCATCGCCACGGAGGGCTACATCATCAGCGATGCAAGCGCACCTTTCGTCTATGAGCATTGGATTGACCTGAGCAAAATTGACTTTGAGAAGCTGGCCAATAAGTTTAAGACAGGCCGCAAGAAGACGCTCATCGAGAAACTAAAAGGGACAGTGGCGCAGAAACTCATGGCCATGGTGCGGCTCAACCGCACGCGCATGGATTATCTGGAGCGATTCCAGGCGATGATTGACGACTACAATGCGGGCAGCCTCAACGCCGAGGAGTTCTTCCAGCAACTGGTTGCCTTTGCCCAGAGCCTGAATGAAGAAGAGCAGCGTGGCGTGGGCGAACAACTGAGTGAAGAAGAACTGGCGCTCTTTGACCTCTTAACCAAACCACAGATTGATATGAGCGACGCGGACCGAGAGAAAGTCAAAGCCACCGCCAGGGAACTGCTATCCACGCTCAAGGCGGGGAAACTGGTGCTGGACTGGCGCAAACGCCAGCAGGCACGCGCCGAGGTGCGGGTGACGATAGAGAAACTGCTGGACAAAGGATTCGGGCCTATACGCCGGAACTGTTCGAGCAAAAGACAACCGCCGTATTCCAGCATGTCTATGACGCCTACTATGGCGCGGGGCGCAGTGTATATGCGACGGCATGAAGAAGCAATCTAATGCGCTGCGCGTTTGAGGGCCACGTTATGCAAAGGATAAAATGAATTCAGAAAAAACATCTAGTGCTTCAGAAATAAAACAGAAAAATGTCATTGACATGGGATTAACATTTTCGGCTATGATCCGCCTCTTCGTAAAAGGCTCAAAACATAGAATAGCAGAGAAGTTGTATATTGAATTTCAAAAATTGAATAAAATTAAAACGGACTCAGAATTCAAAAGTTTCCATAATCATTTCTGTGAGTGGTTTACAAACAATATTAAAACTGCACAAAAAGAAAGAAATAATAGGGTAATTAAAGAGACCAATTATGCTTTATATGGGCATGCAGCTAAATTAATTGACGTTGTACTGAAAGTATACGTTTACTATTCAAGTTTACCTGACATACATACAACAGAGACAATTTTACCATTCATAAACTCCGCCATCGACAATCCAATATTGAAGCATCTAAAAAAATCATTTCCTGATGAGGTTATTCTATCAAATACTGTCGAGCAAATAGACCAAAGCACATACGACAAACTTCAAAAACTAATCAGGTCGGATATAGCGAGAAATTTTAATAATGATATTATTCCGACACAATATGATGACATTATGTGGAACCGTTTAAATAGGGATAATTGAAATTGGGGGAAAAAGGGTCAGCGCCCACTTCAAACTACTCTACTGCAGTCATCAGGGTTAATATAGGGGAAAGCGACCTTTGATTAGGACGACCCCTATCCACTGCAGAGGCCAGCTCTTTTCAATGCCGTGCAGGAATAGGTTCCCAGTTTGTAAAAAATGGTTTATAAAGGCTTGAAGTATCACCTCAGGTACTAATGATCAAACAGGAGGATGGGCACTATGGGAACAAGCAAAGATAAAATTCTTCACTATCTCGGCGAAAACCAGTACTGCGTGCTCTGCACCGGCATGGGCGATGATGTGCGGGCAACCCCTGTGCGCTATGGCACCGACGGCATGAACATTGTTATTTATTCCGAAAAGTTTACACGGAAGTTTGCCTATCTGAAAAAGAATCCCAAAGTGGCACTGGCGCTGCATTCGACCAGCCATCCTCTTAAGGGTTTGCAGATCTGGGGCACGGCTGAAGTTGTTACTGCGAGCGATTCGCGCCATACGGAATATCTTTTCGCCGAAGCTAAGAAAAATGAAAAGCTGCGGGAGGCGTGCAAGATTCTGAACCTTATTCTGGTTGTGTCCCGCAGAATGGTGCTGCTCGAACAGGTGCCTGAAAAAGGCTACTGGTATTATGTGTGGGAGCAGGACAAGCGGGGCCGGGAAAAGGAGCAGGAGATTAAGACCATCCGTGAACTGAGTAGCTTAAAAAAGTGACAGGACTTAGATGACATTAAGGGGGCAGCGCCCTAAAAAAAGCCTATGAAAAATAATTCATTGTATTGCTCTCGCAAACCTTGGAAAGATTGAAGGAGTGATTTCTAGCATCAACCCTAAATTTAGAAAATGGCTAAGTGACATTTTGTTCAGATTAGATTATGATCAGACGGGTAGAACAGCATCAAAGGTGTAGCGGTCTTTTCTGAATTTTAAAATGTTACTAAAGGTTACACGTTGATGAAAACCATAGACGAAATTAAGAATACAATAAATAAATTCAAAACATACCTAAGCGATAGCTTTAAGGTTAAGTCCATAAGTGTATTTGGCTCCTATTTGAGAGGAGAACAAAAGGAAAACAGTGATTTAGATATATTGGTGGAATTTAATGAAACTATTGATTTATTTGAATTCATTCAATTGGAGAATTATTTAGCTGAGATATTGAGTTGTAAGGTTGATCTTGTAATGAAAGATGCATTAAAACCACGTATAAAGGATAGAATATTACGCGAGGCTGTAAGTATATGAAACGAGATTACAGACTTTATATTGATGATCTCCTCGAAGCAATTTCTAAGATAGAAACGTATATAAAGGGAGCCTCATTTGATACGTTCTCTAAAGACAGCAAAACGATTGATGCTGTGGTCAGAAACTTTCAAATCATTGGCGAAGCAGCAAAACACATTCCTGAAGAAGTAAGAACGAAATATCAACATGTTCCCTGGAAAGAAATGGCAGGGATGCGTGATAAACTAACACATGAATATTTTGGAGTAAAACTTGATGTTGTCTGGGAAACAATAAAAAAACGTTTGCCAGAAGTGAAAGCCCAAATAATAAAAGTATTAGAAGAAATGAATACCGGGATTGATTGAAATCAAAAGACAAACTTTATTATTAAGTGTGATAGTTCCTCTTTCATAAACACAATCTCACTATTAACCCTGCCAATAGTAGCATTAGCCCTGATAATAAAACGATCTGTCAACAGGAGGTAATGTGTCCTTAAAATCCTACGAGCACTGCTGTTCTTCGTGTATTGCTCTTGCTAATCTTGGCAAGATTGAAGGAGTGATACCCATCCTCCATGGCCCGCAGGCATGCACATTCGGCAATCAGATTGGCTCCATGTTCTGCAGGCCATCAAGGCTTTTGACCATAGGGACCACGCTCAAGAAAAGCGAAGTCATTTTCGGCGGAGAAGAAAAGCTTAAAGAGCAGATAATAAATGTCTATAATCAATACCGGCCTGAAGTTATTGTCATCATCAACACCTGTGTTCCCCAGTTAATCGGCGAAGATTTAAAAGGGGTCATAACGGAAGTAAAAGAGAAAATCCCCAGCCTCAAAGTAACCTATTGTGAAACAGGATTTAACCAGCCGCGGTCAACCCCGCTGGGAAATGACGTTTCATGGCGAGCTATTATTGATGTGCTTGAACCGCAAGAAATGGTTAAGGGGTCTGTCGGCATTCTTGGCAGGGCAGGGCAGGATGCGGACAGCCTGGGCTGCATTACCTCTTTGCTGCGGGAGGCAGGAATAACTGTTTACGCTTTCCCGGCAGGGCACCTTAATGAAATGGCAAAGATTATAAAAGCCGAGTATCTTTGTCCGATTCATATCGTTCCTTATCTGACAAGTAAACGAATTAATGAACGATTTGGATCAAAGACCGTTTATATTGAACTGCCGGCCGGGGTTGCCGGAACTACAAATTTTCTGCGCGGTGTTGCTGATCTTGTTGGCAACAATGAGCTGAAAGAAATTGCAGACCGTGAAGAAAAAAGATCGTTACCGCGATTAGAGAAAATAAGGGAGCAATTCAGACAGAAGCCAACAAAGGTTCTGTTAGTATCAGGGCCCGCCAATGAAACATCGATGGGAAAAATACTGGCTGAATTCGGAGCAGAAGTGATTATTGTGCCATCCATGCGCAATGCCTTTGCCCGCCAGGAGCAGGACATTTTACAAAAGCGCTATGGCTCTTGCATTATCTTTCATGAAAATGACTTTAACAAAGTTTCAGACCTTGTGGGTTTATACAAGCCGGATGTTGTGTTTGGTGATTTCCAGGCGCGCGTTGAGGTTATACGCGACCTTATCCCCTGTCTCATCAACGAGAACTATTTAAATGAATACGGCTATGATTATGCCCTGGACTTTGGTGAAAACTTTTTTGAGAACTTGAAGCAGCCATTTTTTACAGAGTGGAAAGAAATGATGAGCAGGTACGCAGGGGAAAGTTATGTCTGAAGAAGAAAAAAGCCGGCTGAGGCAGGGCTATAAGACAAAATCACCGCAGTTAACAATGAAGGAGATTCATAAGCCATCTTCTTTTGAAGGCGCTTTGTGGGCCGCGCAGGGGATAACAGATGCCCGGGTGATCTATCATGCTCCGCCCGGCTGCTATCTTATGCAGCACATGAACTCCATTTGCAATGAATGGCATCCTGAGATGTACAGCACGCTCATATCATACGCTGAAGTTATGCAGGGCACCGGAAAAAAGCTTGAGGAGGTGCTGGAAAAGGTTGTTGCTGAAAAGCCGCAGGCAATTATTATAATAACCTCACCTGTTATTGAGATTACCGGCGATGACGTTCAGGGTGCAGTCGCGGCTGCAGGATTTGAGAAGACGGTAATAATAAGACCAACCCTGGGCGGCACACTTGCTGATGGAAAGGAAAAGGCTTTTATCGCTCTGACAGAACTGATGAAGGCAGACGGTGAGAAGCGGAAAAAGTCCGTCAATTTAATAGGGCCGACCTATAACACGTTCAACTGGCGGGCGGATGTATTTGAACTGAAGAGAATGCTCTCTTCTATCGGTATCTGCGTCAACGCTGTTTTAACTGCTGACTGCACGGTTGATGAAATTGTACGTGCACCCCGGGCTGAACTGAATATATGCATGTATCCATATGATTGCGGGATAGAATGTGCCAAAAAAATGCAGGAGCAGTTCAGCATACCGCATACTGCAAGCCATATTCCCCTTGGCTTCAGAGAATCAGCTGCATGGCTTGATGACATTGCCCGGTTCTTTCAGATTGATGCAAAGCAGTATATTGCCCAGGAAATGAAAAGTGCCCGGGATTTTATTACCACGCTTTTAGTAACCAACACCTTCTTTGAATCAACGGCTGCCCTCTCAACTGACAATTGTGACACCTACAGCGTCGGGATAAGCAGTTTTCTGAAAAGAGAGCTCGGCATGGATGTTTGCATGGCTTCGGTAGCAACTGATGAGGCATTGGACAAGGTGTTTCAGGTTTGCGCAACAGTACTATTAAATCCAAGCATTGATGAGAAGAAGGCCGTGCTGCTGGAAAAATCACCGACCATTATTCTCGGGAATTACTATGACCTCAAGCTTGCAACGGATCTGGGATTCAAGAATTTCCTGTATGCGGATATCCCGCTTATCGGATACATATTCTCTGAAACCACTCCATTCATGGGCTTCATGGGTGCTAAGCATCTGGTGCAGGCCATGGGCAATGAGATTTATACCAAGATATTTATTGAGACCAAGGGGGAAATGGAAGGCGCCATATCATCGGGGGAGGTGCCCTGGGAACTCGATGCGGAGCGGGCTCTGGGAAGGATTGCTGAGATGCTCCCGCATTTTATACGTTCAATCGCGCTGAAAAAAATTCATCAAGTGGCAGATGAGACAGCCGTGCAAAAAAAATCTTCGGTCACTCTGGGAATCCTGCAGGAGGTCGCCACAAAATATACCCCGACGAGGTTTAAGTCAAAATATGCCACCATCTTTACGGATATAAAAGATACCCCGCTTGTTCCAGATGGCGCTGAGCAGACCGAGTTTCAGATGGAGTGGGATCAGTCCGCTAAAGAGATGCTTGAGATGGTTCCCGATGAGTTCGTGGCAAAGGCGGTGAGGGAAACAGAAGCCTATGCCCGCGAGAAAAATTATGGTCAAATAACCACAGCGGTTGTCGATAAATACCGGAAGAAGCTCGGGTTTTGATTAATTGAAATAACTATTCTTCGTCAAACCGCTTATCCCTCAGACTGTCTACAAACTGCGGGGTAATGACAGAAATTCCTTTTTCTTTTGCTGCATCAACAACCACTTCTATCATTCCATTCAAAAAGATAGCGGGCACTTTTAAAAGCCGTGCGCAGGCATCTTCCTGCCATTTGACGGTCGGGTCAAATCGGGAACAGGCATACTTAACTGTTGCCATGGTGTTGCCTTTTTCCCGCGGGATCGGGATAGCATAGGGTGGTGAGTGCCTGGCAAACCAGAACCGTACATTATCCCGGTATCCATAATCAACGGGCATGGCAGGAAACCCCTGTCCCTTGAATAAACAATCACGCCATTTTCTTTGCATAATGATTTTGTCAATGCGCAGCAGAAAATGGTATTCCATGTGCTCTTTATTATACTGCAGCGGAAAGCTCTCATCCCAGCTGCATAAAAAGACCTGAACCGCCTCTTTAACAATATCAGGATGCGTCGCGTAAGCCTTGCGGTTGCGCGGCTTGCTATACGGGGCTGCAGGCAGCAGGGTAAAAATGCTTTTCTTCATTTTCTCCTCAGTGGTCTCACCGGGATAACCAAGCATAACGCAGTTCTTCATATATTTCTTAGTGTCGGGAATAAAATTAAGGGCGCAAACTTTCGTGCGTATGATGTTAGCGGCGGTATTGCTGCTGCCGCGGGCGATAAGCATCATGGCGTGCTGCTGGTCTCCGGCGATAATATGGGGAAAGCAAAGTGAATACGGTCCCAGGTTGATTATTCCGGACTCAGCAAAGGTGCTCACCAGTATCACCGGCATCGGAATAAAACTCGACGTCTGATAAAAGTTATCTACAATTCGTATTTCGGTAAAATCCTGAGACATGTATGAACCTCCATGGGGGAAAAGTATAATGTTGTAATTAACTGCGTTAAACAGATAATATAAGAGCCCTATAATTTCAAGTTAAATGAAATTATAGGGCTGATAAATATAACTTGACTCGAAAGTTGCTTGTGATAATAGTTTGGAAACTAAATATAAGGTATCAAATTAAAACGGAAGTGGCAACAGAAAATAGATCTTCATCAGGCAGCCATCATATTTCAATTAAGTAAGGATAAGAACTTATGGGCAGGATGAAAGACAGCATTAATTCAAAGGAAATTGAGGAGTTCGGAGATCATCTGCGCAACTGGAGAAATTTTTTCACTGAGTTTTTTAATAACGTCATAAAAGACAGCGGCAAAATATCAGGCTTTGATTTCAGTATATCTCAGTTTAAGACCATGGGGGCCTTTCGGGAAGATACGGTCTATACCATGGGCGAGTTAAGTAAAAATGCTTCTGTTACCATGCCGACCATGACTGAAATGATTGATAATCTGGAGCGGGAAGGAATTGCCGAGCGGATAAGGGATTCTCAGGATAGGAGGGTAGTCAAGGTACATTTAACTGAAAAAGGGAAACAGCTGCGTAAAAAATTCATGGATAAACGAAGGAATGAACTTAAAAACATACTCAGCAATCTCAGCAAAGAAGACCGGGGTGAGCTTATGAATGCGCTTGCAAAAGCGTACAGTGTACTGAAGAAAAACAGCACGGTATAATATGGCCCATACAATAAACAGATAAGGAGAAGATTATGCTTAAAAGCTATGAGCACTGCTGTTCTTCTATGCAAGCTTTGGCAACACTGGGGAAGGTGGAGGGAATCATTCCTTTGCTGCATGGTCCGCAGCCATGCGCCTATCAGCTTCAGATAGGAACCATGACCTGTCGTCCATCGCGCCTCCTGACCGCTGGTACTTTGATTAAGAAATCAGAGGTGGTCTTTGGCGGCGAAGAAAATTTAAAAAATCAACTAATAAATATGTACCGCCAGTATAAGCCAAAAATAATCGTCATCATCAATACCTGTCTTCCCCAGCTCATCGGTGAGGATATAAAAGGGGTAATCACTGAGGTAGAACTGGAACTGCCTGATTTAAAAGTGACCTATATTGACAGCGGATTTAATTTCCCTAAATGTATGCCTCTGGGAAACGATGTGGCGTGGGTATCGATCGTGAGACTGCTTGAAAAACAAGAGAAGGTAAAGGGATCAATTGGTCTAGTTGGAAGGTCAGGGCAGGATGCCGGAGCTTTTACCTCATTTGACACGTTTTTGAAGCGCGCAGGGATTACGGTATTCCCGTTTCCCGCTCCGCATCTGAGTGAAATGGAAAAAATTGCACGTGCAGAAATTATATTCCCAGTCCATGTAGTACCATACCTGACCTGCAAAGAGATGAGCGAACGCTTCGGGTCAAGGGTGGAATATATTGAAATTCCCGCAGGAGTGCAGGGCACTTCAAATTTTCTGCGGGGGGTTGCTGATATCCTGAAAAACCAGAAGCTGCATGATCTGGTGGATCAGCAGGAGCAGGAAATGCGGCCGCGCATAGAAGCTATAAAAGAGCGCTTTGCCAAAAAACCGGTTAAAGTGATGTTTGCATTTGGGCCGGCAAGTGAATTCGGGCTGAGCAAGATTATGGCTGACTTCGGAGCTGAGGTCATAATGATTCCTTCAATGAAGAATAAGTTTGCTCAGCAGGAGAAAGAGCTGCAGAAGAAGCGCTATAACGTGACTATTATCGAAGAAGATTTTGATACCCTGGAGGATCTCTATGATCAGTACCGGCCGGATGCGGTGTTTTGTGAAACGCAGGGCCGGGTAGAGCTTACCACGCGGCTTATCCCGACCTTTTGCAATATGACTTATTTAACTGCTTACGGATATGACTTTGCTCTGGATATGGGAGAAAAGTTCCATGAGAGCATGAAGCTCGATGTATTATCATCCTGGAGAGAGGTGGTTCAGAGATACGGAGGGGATCAGTATGCTTAACTCTGACAACAAGTCAAAAAAGGCGCGCGATTTATCAGGTGCCCGTGAACTGAAGATGAAGGAGATTCACAAGCCTTCAGCATTTGAAGGAGCTTTGTGGACGGCGCTCGGCATGAAAGATGCGCGGGTAATCTATCATGCGCCTCCAGGTTGCTACATCAGTCAGCATATGGATGCACTGATGCATGAGTATCCATTTGAATTATACACGACTTCACTTTCCTATGCCAATGTGATGCAGGGTGCGGAGAGCCAGCTTGAAGAGGTACTGAGAAAGACCCTGGCAAGAAAACCAAAACCGAAATTAGTGGTCATTGTTACCTCTCCCGTTGTTGAGATTACCGGTGATGATGTGGAGGGTGTTGTAGAAAAAGTAGGAGACAAAAACTGTGTAGTAATCAGACCACCTATTGGTGGAAGCCTTCATGAAGGCAGAGAAAAGGCTCTTATAAATCTCATAAGCATCATGGACCCTGCTGTTAAAAAGCTTGACAAGACCGTAAATTTTATCGGCCCCACCCTTGATACCTTTAACTGGAGAGCGGATGTATTTGAACTTAAAAGAATGCTTGCTGCTATTGGCATAAAAGTTAATGCAGTACTTACCGGCGGTTCACGGGTTGCTGATATTATTAACACGCCGCGCGCTTCATTAAACCTATGCATTTATCCCTATGACTGCGGAATAGAGACAGCGAAGATTATGCAGACGGAATTCGGCATTCCGTATCTTGCCGGCCATGTACCAATTGGTTTTAAGGAATCTGCTGCCTGGCTTGTAGAAATTGCTGACTTTTTCAAGGTGGACGCACGGGAATATCTTAAAGAAGAGACCGAAATGATATTTGAACTAATTCAGTCCTTTATGGTGCTGCCTATTACGTTTGAATGCTCTGCTGCTCTGTCGCTGGATAATAACGATACCTATGCAGTGGGCATAAGTCAATTTCTGAAAAAGGAATTGGGAATGGAGCTCTCAATGGTGGCTGTAGGAAGTGCTGCTGCAGGGGAAAAAGTAAAAGAAGTCTGCAGTAATGTTCTGGTAGAACCTACCATTGATGAAAAGAAAGAGCAGTTTATTGAGAAAGGTCCGATGATGATCATGGGCAATTTTTATGATTTAAAGATAGCCAAGGAACTTGGTTTTAACAACTTCCTCTTCGCAGATATACCAACGCTTGGCTACATTGCCACAGAAGCAAGTCCCTTTATGGGATTTCAGGGCGCGAGAAACCTGATTCAGCAGACGGGAAATCAAATCTATATAAACTTCCTCATAGAGACAAAAGGAGGAATGGATGAGGCAATTTCATTAGGGGAGATTCCCTGGGATCTTGATGCGCGGGAAGCGTTTGTAAAAGTTGCAAGCATGATTCCACATTTTATCAAAGCAACCGCCATGCGCAAGCTGCAGAAAAAGGCAGAAGAGATTGCAGTTAAAAATGGCACGGGAATTACTATGGATATAATTAGAACGGTAACAGAACAGTACACGCCAACCAGGTTTAAATCAAAATTCTTATCTGTATTGCAGGGCGGTCAAGACGGAGAGCAACCGGGGGAATTTTCTACAGAACTAACATTTACCATGGAATGGGACGCACCAGCCAGGGAACTGATGGAAAAGATTCCGCAGGAAGTTCAAGCAATGGCAGTTGCAGGTACTGAGGAATTTGCCAGAGAGAAAGGCTACAAAAAAATAACAGCCGGCGTAGTGAATGAGTTCAAAGAAGAGGCTGGCATGGGTAATAAATAACCTTATATACTATTTATTATAAGATACAGGGAGGATATAAATGGCAAAAATAGATACTACTAAATGTGTTGGATGCGGTGGATGTATAGATATTTGTCCGGTGATAGCGATTGCTATGATACAGGATGTTGTGACTGTAGATCCGGAGATATGCACCAAGTGCGGTATATGTATTAAAGTTTGCCCGGTTCGAGCTCCTTTTGAAGACTAATAAAATAGCAGTAACCATTTTTGTTTACCTTATAAATAATTTACCGCAGAGAGCGCAGGGATCGCAGAGTATTATAATAAATTAGCCAGAATACCCAGCAACTTGGGGCAGAGATGAATGGTTTTAAAATGAAATCAGATTAGAAATCAAGAGAGTTTGTTACTTATACGGGGAGAATAAAATGGCAAAAAAATATGATCTCGTGATAGTAGGTGCAGGGCCAGCCGGGTTGATGGCTGGACGAATCGCTGCAGAAAACGGATTAAAGGTTGTCATTTTAGAGAGAAAAACAAATATCTGCAAGGTGAGAAGATTTGACGGCGGCGTGTTTGCCATCAATGAATATACCTTTGGCCAGCTTGCTCTGTATAACGAGCGGGACAAGCTGATCAGCTTCCCTGTTGGCGGGTTTTCTGCGCGCTATGACGGACCTTACACAAATGTTTTTGGATTTCATCTTTACTCGCCGGGCGGAAAGAGGCTGCGGTTTGGTGACTGGACGAAACTGAAGGATGATCCAATAAAAAACAGGGTAGCCATAGCACTCAATAAAGAAATACTGTTAAAAAGTATGCTCGATAATTGCCTGGCAACGAGTGTTGAGGTGTTACCCAATGTAAATGTCACTGCCGTGAAAACCGGCGATAACCGGGTTACGGTAACCGGTAACGGCGAGGAGTATGAAGCGCCGTTTCTGATCGCGGCAGATGGTTCTAATTCGAGGATTGCACGGCTTGTCGGTTTCAACAAAGAACGGGAGTTTTTTGCTACCTCGCGTCACATCGGTTATGAGGTTGAGGGAATGGACTATGATGAATTAAACGGGTTTATCATAGCTCTCACCCAGCATGGCTTCTACAGCATACTCCCTTATTTTGAAAAAGGGGTCAATCACATCGGGCATCTCACCCATGACCCATCAGTAGACCTGCATGCAACCATGCAATGGTTTATTAAGGAATCGCCCATCTTTTCACCCTGGTTTAAAAAGGCAAAAGTGCGCGAGACAGGACTTACCGGCTGTATTGTAAATGTTTACAAAGCCTTAGAAGACCCGTTTAAAGATAATGTTATACTGGTGTCTGATGCCACCTGGATACAGGAGGTAAGCATCCCCTCGGCGATGTGCTTTGGATGGAAGGCGGCGAACGCTGTTACTCTGGCTTTACATGATGGAAAGCCCAACCGGGAGGGAGTCCAGAGCTATCTTGAGTGGTACGCAAACAATTTTTATCAGCCGCATGGTAATAGAAAAATGGTAGCCATTGAGCTGCAGAAGTTTTTTACAACCGAAGACCTTGATTATCTGGCAGAGTTGCCGGGGAAGGTTTTTCGACAGACCATGGATTTTCACTATCTGTTCCATATGCTCGGGGAGATATACGGCGGAGAGGGAATGATAAAAATATCTGAAGAGCGGCCGGATATTATGGAAAAGCTTATAGATGCGCGGGGGGGTATGGCGGAAGCATCTGAGGAGCGTAAAAAGATGGGATTTCCCGGAAAAAAATAAAACAATTCGAAATGGAGAATTGACCACTATCTTCAAGTATATATCCAATGATGAAAACGTACTTTAATAAATCTCTTGACAGGAAATCTATTAGTATTGTACTTACATAAGTAATTACATATGTAATATATATTATAAAACAATGGTAGGTTATGACTGATACGATTGAGAAATATAAAAACATAGAAAGACAAATGATGGCTATGAGAAAGTTCTTTGCGGAGTATTTCCGACGAACTACGAATAGCATCATTGATAAAAAAGATGATATTTCATTTTTAGAGTTAAAGGGACTTGCAGCATTCATTGATGACAATCGCGAGTATTCAGTAAGTGAGATAAGTAATCTTGTTCACCTTCCTCTACCCAATATTACTGCTATTATAAACCGCCTGGAAAAGAAAAAAATAGTAAAGAAACAACGTGATAATAAAGATGGCAGAATTGTTCGAGTTGCCCTCACAAAAAAAGGAAAAAAACTGCGCTACGATTTTATGGCAAGAAGAGTGCTGGAAGTTAAGGGTCTTCTGGACAGGTTAACAGAACAGGAACAAAGCGATCTTGTAAACGCTTTAGAAACTGCAGCGAAAATATTTCAAAAAATCTAAATTGCATTATTATCCTAATGCATTGAAACTAAAAACCACTATCAAGGAGGATACGTTATGGCAGGAGCAAAAAAAGGTAATGATGCGAAAATTGGGATTTTAATGATCGGGCATGGCGAGCCTGAAGTATTTGATGAGGCGGTGTGGACTGAAGGGTTGCATGAGATGTTTGAGGAGTTCAGACAAACAGGACTTGAAGTACCACCTGATGACGCATTTCCCATGATGCTCATGGAAATCAAGGATAAATATGAGGCAATGGGTGGTAGATCCCGTCACGCTGAGGTGTGCAAAAAGCAGTGTGAACTGGTAACGCAACATTTTGCAAACTACGATGTGCGAATTGGTTTCAATGAATTTATTGGCCCGCTATTTACCGACGTGGCAAAAGAAATGGTAAACGATGGAATCAAAAAGATAGCGTTTGTCCCCATGCTGCAGACCGATTCTACCCATACTGGTGAAATCTGGAATAAAATTGAAGGTATAGAACTTGATAAAAAAGGAGTGAAATGGGTAATGAGTAAACCTCTTTTTTATCGGCACGAACCAACACAATTTGTGATAGAAAAAATTGCTCAGACGGCAGGGAAAACACCGTTAAATACGGTAGGAGTTGTCCTTGCATCACATGGAGAGCCGGATGAATGGACCAGATTGTGCCTTGAAAACACCAGGTGCAAGGAACAGGAGACCGCCTTTTGTGCATGTGTAAAAAAGGGACTGATTGAAAAAGGCTTTGTATGGGATAACATTGTCCAGGGATTTAATGAGTTTACCCATCCTGAGTTGCCTGAAGCAGTTGAAAAGCTGGCAGATAAAAATTTAAAGAAAGTGATTGTGATGACAAGCTTTGGCTCAACTGACTGTATGCATGTAAATTACGATATACCGACCAAATCAAAATCTGCCCTGGTAGATCCAAATTTAGAGATAGTATGTTTAGGTGGATGGAATTATGATCCATTAGTTATAAAAGCCTATGTCGAGCTTACGAAAGAGGCCCTCACAAGACTTTAAAAATATAGAACTCACTTCTAAAAACCGGGTACTTCCAGATAACAAATATAAAATATCAGTCTGTGCCTTTTGAACTGTTGGCGTTTTAAAAGCACCGACTGATCAAAGGAGGGCTTATGAGCGATATAGAGAATAAAATAGAAGGACTTTGGGATCAGGGTGATCCTCAAGCATTCAATCAGTTTGAACAGGAAATAAAATCAAAAGCAAGCGATAAGGACGCTGATGGTTGTGTGACCTTGGCCAGGTTCTATTACCGCTTCTCTCTTCTCTGCGACGAAAAGTCTAACACTTTAAAGCAGTACTGGGTAGAAGGGGATAAGTATGCAGAGGATAAGGAGTCGTGGAAAAAAGGGGAGGACCTGATTAATAGAGCTCTGGACCTCATTAAAAAGGCGGACGGGTTAAGTTCTGACTCGCCAAAGGTGTTACCATACTACTCCCTCATTATCTACCGTAAGATACGGCACTGTAGTATGCTTACAGCGCTTCCTCATATGAAAGGTCTTCTGGAAATAAACAAGAAGACCCTGGAAAAAGGGCAAGATAATCCTACTGCAGTGCTGGCTTATGCCATAAAGGAGGTCGGCAGATCACCCAAGATGGGCGGCAATCCGCGAAATGCGATCAACTACTTTAAGAAGGTGATTGAACTTGACCCGAATCATGCTGAAGGTCAGTTCTGGTTTGGAAGGTTTTATATGCATCCCGATATTAAATCTCAGCCAAAACTGGCACAGCCATTTTTTGAAAAAGCGGCCTCTCTTAATCAAAAGAATTGGCTGTATCGGGAAAATCTGGAGTCGTTTAAAAAAGCATTCCCGCAATAAACAAATTACATGTGATTTTCAAGCGGACAGAGCCATAGGTCTACTTATATAGATATGGTTCTGTTCGCGCCTTAGCAGTCTTTATCTGCGACTGGTTATTTCTTCTGGCAGCGAAAACTTCTTTACCTGAGATACGCGATCTCATCCGGCAGAGGAACACTTCTGCCCATGGTATCCTCGCCATAATTTACCTCAGCCAGCAGCTTGAGATCGTGGAGTGTTTTTTTATCTCCACGGAACTCAACTGCCGTGATACCCTCCTTTTTTATGATTCCAGCAGCCCACATCAGGTCAATGACACTCGCGGCATCGAACTCTTTGTTGCTTACTACCATGGTTGTTTTAGTGCCGTAGTTATTTACTGCTTTAGCCACAAGGGTTGATGGTCTAAGATGAAAGCCAAGTCCCTGGGGTACATTAAGAGTGATGGAATCAACAACGGTATATTTTGTGACAATAGATTCAGCCAGAGTCATACCGTCTTTTATAAACAGTGTGTAGTAATAAAGAGCAAAATTAATAATAGTATTGAGCACTTCTTTTCTGCTGACAATTTTTTCAATGCGCTTCATGGTGCTTTCAGCCCGCACTTTGGTTTCATGCCGTTCAACAAAATGACAGAGGCCCTGGGCGATTTCCAGGAAATGGAGGGTAATGGAAATATAGCCGCGTAAACTTTTCAGCGACTCGTCCTTCAATTCAGCCGGCGTTTTATGAATATAGGTATCATACATTGACTGCAGGCTGTGCATTTTAGCTTCGATATGACGCAGGATATCTTCATTGATTTTTGCCGGTATGAGTTTTTCTATATTTTTATCAGTGATTTTTTTTTCGAACAATAGATGTTCTGAAAATTTGATAACGGTAAGCAATGCAGCGGCAACGCGGGTAACATTCTCATTAATTTCATGCACCGTCTCCTCGTCAATCGTGTGGGGCAGTACTTTAACGATAAGATTTTCTTCCACATCTTCATCATTCAGCACGCAGGAGGGGATGCTGAGGGTTAAATATTCAGCTTCTTTTTTAAGGCTGGAAAAGAGGGATATGATGGACTCATTCAGGAACTGCACTATCAACTGGGCATCCTGAATAAAGGAAGTCTCATGTTTATTGTTCAGGCGATACAGAGTGATGCGGCGCAGTATATGGCTGATTATATAGGCAACGTTTGCAAAATTGCGGATAGAAGCGACAAGTTCACCAAAATAGACCCAGGTTTTGTTGTTGCGTGCCCCATGGTCATCGAGCAGGTCTTCTAAATCCGTTGCTTCCTTAATCAGTATCCCATACAGCTTTTTGTTGAGCTTGTGGGTATTATCAAGCAAACAGGTTGACAGAATAAGCATTTTACGGGCTGCTTTTTGTGCAATGCCCAGAAACTCTTCTTCCTTTATTATTTCAAGCAGTGATTCCATGCTTCCCCTGTTATGTCTCAAGACGTTGGTAGACGGTTCTAATCTCTGCAGGTATCAGGCTTCTGGCTCATGAAAATGTGAAAAGGCCAGGGGATAAGGGCCGCATTCAGTTCTAAGGAATCATCAACCGCAGGGTTGATATTTTTTCTTGTACATGGAAGATAACCGGGTGCTTTAATAGTAATGTCAGTTCTGCAGAGCGGAAGATCCAAAGTATAGAATCCCTCTGTATCTGTTGTAGATAGCGCACCATAGCCGGTGCTGACTTCAACAGCTTCAATTGGCTTCCCGGTAAAGATATTGTGTACTGCTCCGTGAACAGTTCCAATGCCAGCAGCTTCAAGTAAAACATCCTGCTCCAGTATGTTATCACCAGACACGACAAGATCAGCTTGTGCTCCGGAGAGGTAACAAGGGTGCGACACGTTGACGGTATGGCTGCCGGGCTCGATATCTTGCAGCATATACCTGCCATCAGAAGAGCTGATGCAGGAAACTGCAGGATCTTCCTTCAGGGCTACTATGGCTCCCTTAATGCCACAGCCGTTATGGCTGTCCCGGATGAAACCTGAAATAGTTCCAAGGGGCTGCATTGAAAAATTGAGAGTGGTCACCGTCCCCTTACCTATTGATACGGATTTCAATACCGGAACCAAACCTTTCCGTGAGGCAAACAGAGTAGTCGTACAGATGCTCGAGTATAATTTATAGGTTCCGTCTTTAGTGCTGAAACTGGCTGCGCCATTATCCGCCTCTACGCGCACACCCGATAGCGGAGCTCCGGTATCACTGTTGGTAATTAACCCCCGGATGAGTCCGGTACCATTTGTTGTGGGGATGAGAGGGAAATCGTAGGTTTTTACAGAAAAAGGGCTGAGAAAAAAAGTTTGACTGCTGAACTGATAACCATCAGCGCTGACGATTAGGGTAGACAGTCCAAGAGGGGTATCTATGGAATAGAATCCATCACTGCTTGCGGAGATTTCGCCGGCATTTGAAAGAATAATAGCGTCATTTATCCGTATGCCGGTGCAGGCATCCTTTATGATACCTTTAACCGCGATGCGAGCAGCAGAAGCTGTATTGAGTTCAACATTAAGATTGGTTGTAACATAGGGGTATATGGTATATTTTATTACTTGTTTACTGGTAAACCCGTCTGCAGAAAAAGTAATGGTAACCACGCCTGAGGGGGAAGACAACCTGAAACTGCCGTCCCTGCCGCTTGAAATGGTTGCGCCACCAAGGTCCGTTGTGATCAGTGTCCCCTGAATACCCTCTCCGTTAGAAGAGCTAACTATATGACCGTCAACATAGCCAACCGGGGAGGAAGCGGGTGTAATGCCGAAATTGACCTGTGCAATGTTTCCGGGAGTAGCAGGAATACCTGATAAGAGATTTGCCGAAGAGTCAGGCGCAGTTGCGATTAACGTATAGATACTGGGAGGAACGCGTAACACATACGCACCGTTTGACGAGGCGGTTGAAACTCCATTTGCCGTTGCAATGGTTGCACCTGTTACCAGAGTACTGCTAAACGTGTTCAATATGGTGCCTTTGATAAACGCGGGCTGAATAGCATATGCGGGGATAGCTGAAAAGGGCAGAGAAAACAGAGAGAACAGTAAAAGCGCGATTATCATAACTGCCGGAATGCAGCTCGACGGTGGGGTGCTTCTATTTTTCAACAAAAACCCGGTGTCCACTAAAGGGCAGTAGATCGCCTGCCTTAAGATTATATTTTCTGATAATTTCATTATCGAGCGATACTTTTTCCCCGCTGATGGTGATATAATATTTACGCATCGGTATTACCATCGCTTTACGAGCGGGTTTGTTTGGCGGCTTTTTTATTGCTCTGACCTGTTTTTTTGCTGGTTTCTGCTTTGTCTTGGTTTTGGCTGCTGCGGCAGTGCTGCTTTTTTTTCTGGTGCGAACCTTGCGCTGTACCTTGGTGCGACGGGAGATCAGAGACTTACTTTTTTTTGCTTTCATCAACTAGTTTCTGTTTTAACCTTTTCAGTAAATTAATCGGCTTGTGAGTAATCTCACATTCCTCTAATTTGTTTTGCCCGTCAGGCAAAAGACCGGAAATATCTTTTACATATTTTTCCTGTTCTGCTAATTCCATATGCTCAACTAAACGTTTATCCTTTATATCCATGTCAACACATTCCTCTCCCAAATTACTGTATGGCGGGGTTTCAAGACATTTTTTTTAAAAAACCATTATGGTTATGAAACACCGCTTATCAGGGAATCCCGCATCTGCTGGATCTCTTCCTTTATCTCTTTTAATGCCTCCCTGTATTTATGCGGTACAAAGCCGAGGGGTAACTGCTTCTCTTTCTCCTGAATGTTTGAGTCTTTCAGTTTTAGCTTTGCCCCGGCAATGGTAAACTTATCCTCATAGAGCATTTTTTTTATTTTTAGAATTGATTCAACATCTTTTTTACGGTACAGGCGCTGATTTGATTTTGTCCTGTATGGTTTCACTAACTTGAATTCAGATTCCCAATAGCGCAGAATGTACGGCTCAACCCCGGTAATTTTGCACACTTCTCCTATTTTAAAGTAGAGCTTATCGGGAATTACTGCTACCATGATATGTCTGATCCCGGCGTTTCGTATCTGTCTTAGTTATCTTTATATAAATTATTAACTAAGTGCAAGAAAATTATAGCAATAATTAGAATTTATATGCAGCTTTATGGTAACGCTGCTAAATAAAAAATAAAGCTATATTATCTATTTAAGTATTTTTTTAGTACCGGGCTTGCCTTAAAAGTAAGCACACTGCGCGCTGAAATGGCGATCTCTTCCCCGGTCTGCGGGTTTCTGCCCCGTCTCACTTTCTTTGAACGAACATTGAAATTTCCAAACCCTGATATTTTTACCTTATCCCCGTGCTCAAGGGAAGATCGGATAATTTCAAAAATAAGCTCAACAATCATTGTTGATTCCTTTTTGGAAAGTCCCACTTTTTCATAAATGTTTGCAATTAAATCAGCCTTGGTCATAAATCAGTGCCCTCCTTGAAATGTGTTACCTGAGATCAGCTCCTACCTCTTTAGTGAGGTGTACGAGAAGCTTTTCCTGGATTTTATTTATTTCGTCATCAGTAAGGTTGCGGCTGTAAGATTGAAACTGTATTCGATATGCTAGGCTCTTTTTCCCCGGCGAAATCGTGCCGCCGTAAAAACAATCGAACAGCAGGATATGCTCAATCAGTTTATCTTTAAATGAAGCAATAGCATTGTGTACCGCCTCTGCGGTTACGCTTTCATCAACTATAAGGGCAACGTCGCGATAAATCGCCGGATGGCGGGGCAGTGGGGTAAACTGAGCTGCTTTTTCGGAAACAGATGAAAAGATAAAATCAAAATCAAGATCAAACAGATACGCAGTCCGGTCAATATTGAATTTTTCCAGCACTTCTGGATGCACCTCGCCAACAAAACCGGCATAGAAATCATCGGCTACCAGGGACAGGCAATTGTGCGGATGCATGAATGGCTCACGGATATCATGAATAAAACGGATATTTGAAATAGATACTTTATCAAGAAGCGTTTCCACGCAGCCTTTAATGTCAAAAAAATCCACCTCGGCCCGGGGAAGGCTCCAATTTTCATGAAAACGGAGCCCGCACATCAGCCCGCATACCCTTTTTTTTTCTATCGGCAATGGGCGTGCATGATCAGCAAAAAATACGGTGCTGATTTCAAACAATTTAATGGTATTGTTTTTATGGCGAAGATTATCACCGAGATTGACAAGCAAACTGGGAATCAGTGAAGTGCGGAGAATAGACTGACCATCTGCAAGCGGATTTAAAATAGTAACGTATCTAAGGCGCAGGTCGAGCGCCGGAAGATTTAAACGAGGCAGAAGGGCGGGGTCAACAAAACTATAGTTAATAGCTTCATAAAATCCCTGTGATACCATGACATCCCGTGCAAGAGCGGTAAGCTTATGAGAAGCGGCAAGGGGTCTCCCTGATATGCGCGCAAGGGGATATGTTAACGGAATATGCTGATAACCATTGAGGCGGGCGATCTCTTCGATGAGGTCAACAGGCTCCTGGATGTCAACGCGAAATGTAGGCGGGGCGACCTGCAGTTCGTCTGCACCGGATTTGCTTACAGACATGTGCAGGCGATTCAGCAATTGTTCAATAACTTCATTGGTACATGATATGCCGATGTGCTTGCGCGTTTTTGCGGTACTGAGTTTAATTGATGGAGGAGGCGGTAGGGGCAGGGGATAGCAATCAATAATGCCGCGGGAAATTTTACCATTGCATAATTGCGCAATAAGTGAAGCGGCCCGGTTAAGAGAAGGAATAACGCCCTGGATATCGACCCCTTTTTCAAATCTAAGGGACGCCTCAGTTTTGAGATTTACTGCCTGGCTGGTTTTCCTGATGGAAGCGGGCAAAAAGTATGCACTTTCAAGGAGAATACGGCTGGTTGAAGCATGCACCTCTGAATTTTGTCCTCCCATGATACCTCCCAGCGCAACCGGACGATCGCCATCACAGATCATGAGCGACTCGGAATTCATTATGCGCTCATCACCGTCGAGAGTTATAAAGCGCTCTTTATCAGAGGCCCTTTTAACAACGATTCTGTGACCTGACAAAAGATCATAATCGAAAGCATGCAGCGGCTGGCCCCATTCAAGCAAAACATAATTCGTAACATCGACGGCATTGTTGATTGAGCGTATCCCTGCTGTTTCAAGCCTCCGGCGCATCCACAGAGGAGAAGGTCCTATGGTTATATCCGAGATGATACGGGCGGTATAGCGGGGGCAAAGGTCCGTATCGATAATTTCAACACTGGTGAGCGTTGCAAGGGGTGTCCCGTTCTCCTGAAGGGTAATCTCCGGCATGGTGAATGGCACGTCAAGGATCGCAGAAATTTCCCGTGCCATGCCTATAACACTCAGGCAGTCAGGGCGGTTTGGTGCTATGCCCAGCTCAAAGATAGTGTCAACAAGACCGAGCGCGTGCGCAAACGGTGTGCCTGATTTTTGATCAGGGGAAAGTATCATGATCCCTGAGGTATTATTACCCAAAGCAAGTTCCTGTTCTGAACAGAGCATCCCCTGAGAAAGCTCACCCCGGATTTTTGCTTCTTTTATCTTAATGCCGCTCGGAAGAGCTGCTCCCTCCAGAGCCAGGGGCACTTTCTGGCTGATCGTTATATTTGATGCTCCGCAGACAACTGAAAAAATCCATTCACCGGCCTGAACCCGTGTCAATGAGAGCTTGTCTGCCTGAGGATGGGGCTTGATATCAAGAATCTCGCCCACCACAATATTTTTCCATTCACCGCCGATATGAGATATCTGTTCCACCTCAATGCCAGCCATGACCAGTTTTTCGGCAAGCGTTTCAGGTGACAGATCAAACAATATGAAATCTTTAAGCCAGTTAATGCTGAGGAACATAGGGTGAATGCTAGAACTGTGTTAAAAATCTGTAATCATTTTCAAAAAAGAGCCGGATGTCATTTATGCCAAATTTAAGCATGGCGATGCGCTCAATCCCAAGACCAAAAGCAAAACCAGTGACCTTTTCAGGGTCATAGCCGACATTTCTAAACACCTGTGGATGTACCATGCCGGAACCAAGAATCTCCAGCCAGCCTGAGTTACCACAGACACGGCACCCTTTGCCCCGGCACATCACGCACTGGATGTCAACCTCGGCGCTTGGTTCAGTGAAAGGAAAAAAACTCGGGCGGAATCTGAGCCGGGTATCCTCATTAAAAATCTGATGAACGAAGGTTGTCAAGAGACCTTTTAAATCGCCAAACGAGATGTCTTCATCCACCATTAAACCTTCGACCTGGTGAAACATGGGCGTATGGGATATATCTGAATCACAGCGGTAAACCTTGCCGGGGCAGATTATTCTGATCGGCGGACTGGTTACCTGCATGGTGCGAATCTGTACCGGTGAGGTGTGAGTTCTGAGCAGGGAATCATCTGATATGTAAAAGGTATCATGCATGTCCCTTGCCGGGTGGTCTTTAGGGAGGTTGAGCGCTTCAAAATTAAAGAAATCAAGCTCTACCTCGGGTCCCTCTACAATCTCAAAACCAAGGCGGGTAAATATATCAATTATTTTATCAGCTACAATGGTGATAGGATGTCTGCCTCCCAGGGGCAGCTGTCTTCCCGGAAGGGTGACATCTACCGTGTGTTCGGAGACCTTCAGGTTGTGCGCTGCAGCATGCACCTGGGACAACGCCTGCTCTATCTGTTCCTCCAACTCGTCCTTGAAGGCGTTAATTAGAGCACCAACTGCAGCACGTTCACCCGGTGGTACATTTTTAAGCAGCTTTATCAGCTGGGTCAGGGACCCGTTACGGCCGAGATAGCGGCTTTTAAACTGATATATATCAGTTTCACTTAACAGGGTTTTTAATTCCAGCTGGCTTTGTCTTTTTATCTTTTCGATTTCTTCTTTCATGGGCCGGTTTCATGCCGTTCTTAAAAGATTTTGTGAGCGGCAGAGAGCTTTACCTGTCATATTGTTCTATGCACCGTGCGCCAGATGTCACCATAATGCTCATGATTCGGCAAATAGACGGTATGGCTTTTTATGCAGCCGCAGGAGCTTTTTGCTGAATATGTTCTTTTACCATGCTGACCAGTTGGGTAAAAGATTGCGAGTCAAAGATGGCCATATCAGCAAGAATTTTTCTGTCAATCGTGATATTGGCCAGCTGCAGCCCATGTATGAACTGGCTGTAGTTCATGTCGTTATTTCTTACCGCCGCATTAATGCGGGCAATCCAGAGGCTCCGGAATTCTCTTTTTCGCACCCGTCGGTCACGATAGGAAAATTTAAGGGCCCGTGCGACAGTTTCGTTGGCGATACGAAACAGTTTGCTGCGGGGACCGGTAAAGCCCTTTGCAAGAGCCAGCACTCTTTTTCTCCGTCTTCTCAGCTTAAAACCTCTTTTAACTCGTGGCATGATTACTACCCTTTCAACTTAAAATATTATCTATTTCTGTTTCATTAGAGAGTATGTGTGCTTAAAAACACTGCATCATGTTGCTTACCGTCAATTTACCTCAGTCTCTAGCCGGGATCCGGCCATGAACCAGTAAAAGAAGGGGCGCACGTGTTTAGCGCACGAGCATGTGCAACAAAAAAATAACCGGAAAGTGCAACGCACTGTTCTACGCATAGGGGATAAGCCTGCGAACATTTCTTTCATCTACTTTTGCTATCAGTGCTCCTTTGCGCAGGGTTCTTTTCCGATTCTTATTTTTATGGGTGAGTAAGTGGCTTGCGTTTGCCTTTGACCGTTTTACTTTTCCGCTCTTAGTCAGTTTGAAGCGCTTGGCAGCGCCGCTATTTGATTTTAATTTAGGCATTGCGTTATATTCTCCTGAAAAATATTGTTAATTGCCCGGGGCCGGGACGGATCATAATCGAAAACTGCCGGTCAACATTATTTCTGTTTTTTCCCGGTGAGGAGCATCAGAATATTTCGGCCTTCCAGGCGGGCTTCCTGCTCAGTGATGCCATGCTCCTGAACAGCTTCCTTTATTTCCTGTAATAAGGCGAATGCGTGTTCCTGATGAAGTATCTCCCGCCCGCGAAACACAACAGAAATTTTTACTTTGTGGCCCTTCTCCAAAAACTCCAGTATATGCCGGATCTTCACCTCAAGGTCATGCTTGCCGGTATAGGGCCGAAGTTTTATTTCTTTTACATGCACGGTGCTCTGGACACTTTTTTTGTGAAGTTTCTTGCTTTGCTGATATTTAAATTTGCCGTAGTCCATGAACCGGCATACCGGCGGGTCTGCATTCGGTGATACTTCAACAAGATCGAGGCCCTGTTCAGCCGCCGCGGCTAATGCCTGGTCAGTAGTCAGAATACCGAGTTGTCTTCCCTCGGCATCTATAACCCGGAGCTTATCTGTTCTAATCATCCTGTTGATGCGCAGTGATTTTTCTATGCTGATACTACACCTCCTTGCTGATGGTTCACTGTAACTTCTGCAGATTTACCTGCAGTTCCTGACGGCAAATCGTCCTGATAACATCTATAAGCTGATCGACGTGCATGAACTTCAGGTCTTCCCCGCTGCGTTGTCTGGGAGAAATACCTTTGTTTTCAACCTCACGATCCCCTATAACGAGCATGTAGGGTGTTTTCTGCAGCTGAGCTTCACGAATTTTCAAGCGCAGGCTCTCATTGCGCAGGTCAATCTCCGCTCGTATATCACTGTCAATGAGCTGTTTAAAAACTTCTTCACCATAGGGGAAATGACGGTCTGCGATGGGTAGCACAATTGCCTGCACTGGTGATAGCCAGGTCGGAAATGCCCCTGCATAATGTTCTATAAGAACTCCGAGAAAACGCTCTATTGAACCGAGAATTACCCGGTGCAGCATTACCGGACGGTGTTTTGCCCCGTCTTCACCTATGTAAAAAAGGTCGAACCGATCAGGCAGTGCAAAGTCACACTGGATAGTGGCACACTGCCATGAACGTCCCAGACAGTCTTTGAGCTTAACGTCAATCTTGGGCCCGTAAAATGCGCCGTCTCCCTCATTTATGTCGTATGGAATATGATTTATATCCAGTACCGTGCGCAGGGCAGCAGTAGCACGCTCCCAGTCTTCATCAGTGCCGATAGATTTTTCCGGGCGGGTGCTCAGTTCCATTTCATAAGTAAACTGAAAAATACCCATAACATCTCGCACAAAATCAATGATGCGTGCAATTTCCTGATCGAGCTGATCGGGAGTGCACAGAATATGGGCATCGTCCTGGGTGAACTCCCGCACGCGGGTAAGGCCGTGAAGCACTCCTGATTTTTCGTGCCGGTTTACAGTACCAAGCTCAAAGTAACGGACAGGTAAATCACGATAACTGTGGAGCTTGGATTTATAAATGAGCATATGGGCAACACAGTTCATGGGCTTCAACCCGTACTTTTGTCCGTCCACTTCAGTAAAATACATAAACTGCCGGTAGTTATCGAGATGGCCGGATTTTTGCCAAAGATCCTGGCGGAGTATTTGCGGGCCCTTTACCATCTGGTAACCTCTTTTAAGGTGCTCCCTTACCTCAAAATCCTCCAGTATCCTGCGCAGCATAGCTCCTCTGGGATGATAAACTATTAGTCCCGCACCAACTTCATCATATATATTAAACAGGTCGAGTTCTCTGCCGAGCTTTCTGTGGTCGCGGGCTTTGGCCTCTTCGACAAGCTTAATATGGCGCTGCAGCTCATCTCCGGAAGGAAACGCAGTGCCGTAAATCCGCTGCAGCATTTTATTGCGTTCATCACCACGCCAGTAGGCACCGGCAATGCTCAGAAGCTTAAACGCTCTGATTTCCCCTGTTGATGGCAGGTGAGGACCGCGGCATAAATCAATAAAATCTCCCTGCTGATACAGGGAAACTGTTGGAGAGGGTATTTCCCTGATGATTTCAACCTTGTAGTCTTCTTTTCTCTCGGCAAATAGCTTGATAGCATCTTCGCGGCTTGTTTCAACGCGGGTAAAAAGAATATTCTGGCCAATGATATCCTGCATCTTTATTTCTATTTTATTCAGATCCTCGGGAGAAAAGGTATTGTCATAATCAAAGTCATAGTAGAATCCGTTCTCTATTGACGGCCCTATTGTTACCTTGATACCGGGATACAATGTTTTTACTGCCTGAGCCATGACATGGGAAGTGCTGTGGCGAAGAATTTCCCTGCCTTCATCAGATGAGATGTCAATGAAAGAAACTTCAGCGTCCTGTACCAGCGGAGTGCTCAAGTCAACGGGGTGACCGTCAAGATTTGCAGCGATAGCAGCTGGATTAATCTGTAGCTCACTGAGCAGTGCTGCAATCAGCTTCCCTTTTTCAACGGTGTGGCTCACGCCCCCGGGCAGTTTTATTTTAATTGTTTCCATGCGGTTGATTACGTAAAGAAAATGGCACCACAACTGTCTTTTATGATGCCATTGCGATATTAACGTTTACCTAGATGTTGTCAGGATTTTAAAATGAAATGGTAGGCGCGGGCGGTTTCGAACCGCCGACTTCTACCGTGTCAAGGTAGCGATCTCCCGCTGATCTACGCGCCTGAAATTCTTAACTTATTTTCATATTATTGTTAACAGCCTCAAAAAAATTTGTCAAGAAAATTATTTAGTTACTGTTTGAACGAAAAAGATCCAGGGCCTTATTTTATAGGGGTCTGGGGCAAATATTTGTTGATGAAGAATCAACAAATCCGATGAAACATCTCCAATAAAACATGTGATTATGATAGAATAGCCTTAATTTTGTTGATTGAAAACACAGTAGGGCATTCAGCGTAGTTGGAGACGCAGCAAATCTTCGGGAGAAAAGCAGATGCGAAAAGTAAAAGAAATGCAGATGAAGTTGGGGGAAGTCAACATCGCAGATATAGTCTTTGACCTTCGGTCACGGGATGAAATCCCCAAGCTTTTGCTGGGGCTGCAGTATATCTGGTGCACTCCTGAGGTGCGGGAAAAGGTGTTTGAGATATTAGAAAATATTGTTCCTGTGGAAACAAGATCTGATACGGACAGGCCGGGAATGGAGCTGTGGAAGATACTGGTACTGGGGACATTGCGGTTAAACTGCAACTGGGACTACGATAAGGTACAGGAGATGGCAAACCAGCATAGTACGCTGCGGCAGATGCTGGGGCATGCCTTTATGGATAAGAGTTATCAGTATCCGATACAAACGATAAAGGATATATGTGCGGTTGCTGACCCCGGAGGTACTTGATGAGATCAATCAGGTCGTGGTGAAGGCCGGACACAGTCTTGTAAAAAAAACTGCGAAGCTGGCTTAAAAGGCAGGTGTGACAGTTTTGTGATAGAAACCGATGTGCACTTTCCAACAGATATCAATGTGCTGCTTGATGCAATGCGCAAGGTGATAATGTTGACCGCCCGGGTTTGTTGTGCCTTTGGTGTGGAGGGGTGGCGGCAGAGCGGACACAATCTGGAAAAGATACAGAAGCGGTACCGCAGGGCACAGAAGCTGAAAGGGTCCACCTCGCAAGACGAGATAAAAAAGGCCCGGCAACAGGCAGTCATCAAGGAGGCATACCAGGCCTATATTGACATGGCGCAGGAGTTTGTTGAGAGGGCACAGGCAAGTCTAAGCGAACTTCGGCAGAAGGGGTGTCCGGCGATACTGGAACTGATGCACATAGAGGGATATATAAAACATGCCCGGCGACAAATCGATCAGGTTCGCCGAAGGGTTTTGCAGGGAGAAGTAATCCCGCATAATGAAAAGGTATTCTCCATTTTTGAAGAGCATACGGAGTGGATTTGCAAGGGCAAAGCAGGGGTGCCGCAGGAACTTGGGTTAAAGGTTTGCATTGTGGAAGACCAGTATCAATTCATATTGCATCACCGGGTTATGGAACAGGAAACCGACGAGCAGGTTGCGGTGGTTATGGCACAGGAGACAAAGGAGCGTTTTGCCGAATTTAGCAGTTGCAGTTATGATAAAGGGTTTCACAGCCCGACAAACCGGGAACGGCTTGAGGAGATACTGGATAGCGTGGTTCTACCCAAGAAGGGGAAGCTTTCGGTACCGGACAAAGAGCGTGAACACAGCTCTGAGTTTGTTCATGCCCGGTATATGCATTCAGCGGTTGAGTCAGCAATTAATGCCGTAGAGAACCATGGACTTGACCGGTGTCTGGATCATGGGCTGGAGGGATTCAAGCGGTATGTAGGGCTATATTCTAATCAAGCGAAGCTTGATTAGAATATAGCGGCTAACGCCGCCTGGTTACTTTTTTGCCCCAGGAGCAAGCTGCGAGGGTGGCAATTACACTGCTTTGTTCAGTCACGTGCTCAAAAGT
>Ga0209777_10001315_pt1 | contig 36677 bp, 36 predicted proteins | sample FrelakmetHBP12HB_FD_187147 | JGI IMG/M metagenome (GOLD analysis project Ga0209777, IMG submission 187147) | Freshwater lake sediment microbial communities from the University of Notre Dame, USA, for methane emissions studies -HBP12 HB (SPAdes)... | ecosystem: Environmental > Aquatic >...
ACCCCGAATTAGACCAGTTGCGGCATTATAATGTATAGGACGCAAGGTTTTTTGCCCTTCAATATCAATTACTTTTATGCCCGTAGCAACTTCTGCTGTGGTTTGTTGACCAGTTTGCATTGCCTGTGTCTCTAATTTATTTGCAGTTTGAACTAGGACAGATGCAGCGATACCAGCGACCAAGACCATTGCAATGAATACGATCATGGCACCGATACCCATATCACCAATATCTTCCCTTCTTAATATTTCACATATTTTCATTGTTCTCATCCCTCCTAGTATAGATCATAAACAAATTCTGACAAAGACGCGGGTACTCTAAACGAGAACACACCAGGGGTTCCTTCTTCAGGCATAACTGTGCCCCATATGTCTTGTCTTGCAGTAAGACCACCACCAAAGCATGCCGAAGTATTGACACACAACATAACTGAGTCTCCTCTGTTGATAACTGGCGTAGGAGCAGAACATGAACCATCTGCATCTTCAAGCACAAGTATGCCAAATTCAGCATTAGTCATATTCCATCCAAGCGTATAGCTACTGAATATTTGTCCATTGAAGGAACTTACAGATTTATTAAAGTTCCAGGCGTTACTTGCGTTATAAGACAATAGAACTTTTACACTCCCATTGCTCATTTCTATAACAGTTTCCTTTAGATCAATATCTTTTGATCCTGCTCTAGGCCTAATTGATATCGTCATGCTGTCAACTTGTGAATTTTTTACGTGGCCCTCTATATCGAATACTGCAACACCTGTAGAAACTTCACCCATAGTCTGTTCACCTGTAATCATAGCCCGTATCTCAAGTCTATTGGCCGTTTGTACAAGGACAGATGCAGCGATACCAGCGACCAAGACCATTGCAATGAATACGATCATGGCACCGATACCCATATCACCAATATCTTCCCTTCTTAATATTTCACATATTTTCATTGTTCTCATCCCTCCTAGTAAAGATTATACACATCAGTAGATGTCGGGTATGAAGCGGGTGTTCTAAAAGCAAATACACCAGGCGCTCCTGTTTCAGGTTGAATTATTCCCCAGACGTCGGTTCTCTCGCTAATCTCACTGTTAAAAACAGCACCACCACTGCAGTTAACAATCAGTAATACTTTGTCTCCTCTGTTAATAACAGGAGTACTTTGTGCGCATGAATGATCTCCATCTTCAAGCACGATAACTCCAAAGCGAACAGCAGTTAAAGTATCGAAGAAAGTGGCATTGAATATATCCCCTTTGATTTCAGTCTTATTGTGAAACTCACCTGGCCAATATCTCAAAACATTCTTCATAGTACCATTGGATATTTCGATATATGTTTGAGTCAGATCGATATCAGCTGAACCTGCTCTTGGCACCACCATTATGGCCATATACCGTATATCAGTAACCTTAAATCCTTCTATACTTGTTACTCCTAGACCGGTAGCAACCTCATCCATGGTATCCGTACCCGTTTGCATCGCTTGTATCTCTAAACGGTTAGCAGTTTGCACCAAAACACTTGCGGCGATACCAGCGACCAAGACCATTGCAATGAATACGATCATGGCACCGATACCCATATCACCAATATCTTCTCTTTTCAATATTGTACATATATTTTTTCCCATCTCTTCCACATCCCTCCTATGTAGTTGCTTTTAACAACTTTTTTAGAGTGCTATTCCTTGCTAATAACTAAATTCTTTATATATTTTGTTTGCATGTAGTTATTCAGGTGTATATGCAGGTACATATGCCGATGACCGTTTAAAAATCAGATACAAACAAAAGCAGTTTAAATAGTTTTTAAAAAACTATTTTTTCTGCGTGGTCATTTTTTCCCATTCTTCAACTTCACGCTCTAATTGAAGAAGACCTAGATCTACACCCATGTCTTTAATGGATGAATTATATTCATCACTCAGAGTGTTTTGTATCTCTTTGATAAAAAAATGACCAGCATTTTTTCCAAGAGACCTATCCATGGTTGTAATAATCTCATTGATGGCTTTTCCAACTTCAGATGACTCTATAGCATTAATATCGGACACGACACTAACAGGATCCTCATCTTCAGAAAATCTTGTATCTTTAATTTGAACGTGTTTTAAAAACTCGAATCTAGTTTTAAGTTTTTTTATTAGAGAATCCATGGTTGAAATTGCATATCCTTTGTTGGTTTTTCTGCCAGATATATCGATTACAGTAGATAGCAGGTTTTTAATTATATCTGATTTTTCCAACTCAGGCATTCTTATTTACCTTATCCAAATAATTTTACAATCTTTATAGAAGTAACTCGTTATTAAACTTTATTACTAGATTTTCTAAAAAATAAAATAATTAAAAGTTTGCTAATATTTATATGGCAATCACTTTTTATTAGAAATATATATATTACGCAATTACATACAATATGTACTGGAAGAAATGGATGGGAAAGAGAATATGAGAAAAGATACAATTGCAGTTTCATTTGTAGTCATTTTAATAACATCTGTCTTCTGTGGTTGTCAGAGCGGCCAAGTCAAAGAAGATTATAAAGCTATTTTTGAATCAGATGTAGTAAAACTCGTAAATTACACATTAGAAACAAAGAAGAACAAAACCGACGTGGTTCAAGTTACCATAAATGGAAGAATTGAAAACACCTTGGATAGGATGGTAAGCGTAAAGATAACAGCAGATTTATATGATAAAAACAATGAGTATTTAGGTAATAGTACATTCAAAATATTATATTTGCGCCCGAAACCTAACCCGGGTTATTCAACTACCTTTACCATGGTTTACAAAAAAGATAATGTTGACAGGTTAGACCATATTAAACTACGTGCCGATGAAATAACTTAAATAAATTTCTAAAATTATAATGCTTTATAATTTAAAGAAAAGTTTAATTGTATTTTTTCATTTTAAAGTATTTTAGACACATAACAATAGAAAGTATCAGTATCACGAGAGAAAATTCAAAACCAGGCGTACTTTTTTTCTTACCCGGCAGATCATAGTATGAAACCTCTATAGTTTTATTGCCAGAGTAGTCTGCATATTCATTTTTGTATTTATTAGCATCAGATGGATTATAAACTACATTAATTGCCTTATGAGTAAGCGGTGTGTTCCACTCAAAGGTAAAGGTTTTGTTTTCATGCCGACCAAAAAAATAACCATGGCATTCGTCAGGCCAACAAGTTTGATGTCCATCTTCATATAGCATTATATCAACCGGTACAGATATCGAATTCCCCGAGTTATAAAATGTTACATTTATTTTATAATAATATCTTGAGGGATTGGATTTTTCATCATAGAGATAGTATGAGGTATCCACTATCTGAAGTATCGGCGACTGTGCTATTGTTAGCTGAGAAAAAACAACAATTAATAAAGTTAAAAAAATAACAAATGAAAACACTTTTAACGCGATTTTAATTCTCAATAATCCTACCTCGTCTTTGTAAATGGGGAGTAAGTATTTAAATTTCTGCAGTTTTAAAATTAAAATTTATGAACTTATTAGATCCCCATAATAAATATTTATATCTTCAGTTCCTATTCCATATTTTTAGGAGGAATAAAAAATGCTAGAGGACCGAGGTATCAGAAAAGGCATAGAAGTTTTTGTGAAAAGTGAGCTCAATCCCAATATTCCCTCTAGAAAGGCAAGGGTTGTTAGAACATATCCCCACCCAAGCAGATGGCTAGTAGTAAAATATGAAGATGGAGATTTTGAAGAAGTGGAAGAAAGCCAAGTTACAACAATGTTTGAAGCAGACAAAAGAGACAATATGATATGAGAATTAAAAAAATAATTGTGCTTGAATTAATTAGAGGCGATCGTTATTATTCTTCATGGATTCGACTATTTCTTTTCCAAAATCTGTAAGTTTGTATAATTTTATGTCCTTACCCCCACTTGTCTGTTCAACAATGTTTAAACTAATAAGCGATTCTTCTTGCCGATATCTTGATTCCATTCCACGTATGGCCCCTATCACATTGGTAGGTGTTGTTTTAACGTGGTATGCTATATCGGAAGTATAACTACCGCTGGGACTTATATCAAAAAGATATTCTGCAATCCTCTTCCTAATACTACTTCGTCTAAGAGAGCGTACAATAAGAGGCCTATTATCATTTGGGTAAATACCCCTATTCCTGCTGTCCTGCATCCCATCCCTACTTAATTTCCAAGATAGAATATCATTTCTCGTTAATAAAGTAATCGGTTATTTTCGTCATTTATTTTTAAAAAATATAGATAAAAAATAATAAAGGAAAAGCTTAATTTATGTGCTTGCATTACATCGAAAAACGGGATGTTAAAATTATGTCGATAAAAAAAGAATTGCTAAATGAACTAACAGAAAAGCAACTTATGGAATTGGCAGAACATAAAGGAGTTAAACTCACTCTTAACGACGTTCAGAAAGGGTACTACGTGGGCTGGAATGAAAAAGACAGGCTGGTAGACATTATGAAAGACACAAGAAATATAACAGTCAAAGATATAGAAAATTATCTGAAATTACACAAGGATTCTGGTACTAACCGCTTCTAAAACAATTAATAAATTTGAAAAGTATTCTTACAATCATATGACTATATTCAGGGAATATGCCAAGCTTATCCGACCGTATGGAATATTGTTTCTAGGTTTTACGCCAGTCTTTGGAGCAATTTGCAATGGAGAAACAGATTTTACTCATTTATTCATTTTATTTATCATAGGTATTTTGGCTCACATATTTACTTTTGTTCAAAACGATATCTTTGATATAGACATCGATAAAAAATCATCCTATGTGTCAGAAAGACCACTCATAATAGGAACAGTGTCCAAAGGAGAAGCTACGTTCTTGGTTATATTTTCTTTACTCTTATCGGTTGTAATGGCTGGTGTTTTTTTATTTACGAAGTTATCATTTCTCGTTTTGCTACTATCATTTCTTTTAATGACGTTATATAACAAATACAGCAAACGTCTATTTGCTATGGAATACATACTGGGAATTGGGGTTTTTACGTATTCGTTATTCGGAGCGTTAACAGTTTCTGAAAAAGTCTCCACTCTAGCAATAATAATTGGTCTTGTTGGAATGATGCAATGGCTTTTCAGCGTAGGTGTATTTGCAAATATGAAAGATGTAAAATATGACACAAGGCTGGGTGTAAAAACAACGCCGACAATGTTTGGTGTAAGAGAAGTAAATGATGAACTACAAATTCCTGCCATGTTCAAAGGCTATGCATTTGCCATAAAAATATTGCACATATTTATTGCTTCATTACCATTTTTACTACAGTTTACATCAATATATGTTTTTAGTCTGCCACTTCCGTCTTTATTTTTCATCTTTTTGTCAATAATAATTTTATATTTTGTAGTAAAGATTTTCTATACACCTCTATCAAAAAGAGACAATATGCTAGTTTACGAAGGATTACAAGAAGGACTATCATTATTACTAATACCGGTGGCACTCACAAGTTATCTATTTGAAAAAATAGGTATAGCACAAACAATGTTAATAATAATCTTAATGATTCTGTGGCCTCTGTCTTCCCTAAGAGTAGTTTTTGGAAAAAAACTGATACCTCTGGAATAAAAGATATTTATCTGCTATTTGTAACAGAAATGCGTTTGCACAAATGTTTTATTGGGCAGCGACTGCAGAACGGTGAAACCGGAACGCATATGGTCTGTCCAAATGTGACAAACAAGTGATTGAAATCATCCCAGTATTTAGTTGGAAGAATTTTCCTAAGAATTTTTTCAGTTTCTTCAGGATTTTTTGTTTTAATCCAGCCCAAACGGTTCGGTATTCTGTTGCAGTGCGTATCGATTGGCAGATAGCCTTGTTTTTTATGACCATAGACCATTACAATATTTGCAGTTTTTCTTCCAACACCTTTTAATTTAAGGAGCGTTTCAAAATCGTCAGGAACATTTCCGTTATATTCATCGAGAAGTGTCTTAGATATTTCTTTGATTCTTTTGGCCTTAGTTTTGTAGAAACCAACAGGATAAATCAAAGATTGTATCTGTTTTTCAGAAAGTTTAAAAAGTTTTTCAGGCGTGTTGTATTTTTTAAGTAATCTGATTGAAGCTTTTTCTGTTACTTCGTCCTTGGTTCTGAGGCTTAAAATGCAGGAAATCAGAGTTGTAAATGGGGTGTAAACAACCTCATCCAATTTTGAACGTGAAACAACAGGACTTTCATATTTCTCAAGTTCTTTTTTGAGTAGTCTGAATATTTCATCAACATGCGCTATGCCTTTCTTCATTAAAACATCCTGGTTTAAATAGGAACTCTAGAGCTCTATTTACAATTTAAAAGTTTGTAGAAAAAATAGGGAAGACAAATATTATTGCTTTTTCCTTTCAAGTAATAATATTGCAGCGATTATTAGGACGGTTGCAATTATTACAACTATAATTAGTAGTTCCCCTGGGATTCCGCTCTCTTCTTTTTTAGGACTACCATTCAGTAGATCTATGCTGAGATAGACGGTTGTTCCTTGCAGATATTTATCTTCTACATCTGCAGTTGAGGTTGATCTGGGCGTAAGTTTGAGGTTTATCGTCTCATTTTTGAAGTTTTCATCAGGGTTAACAATTAGATTTATCTGTTTTGTTTCACCAATAGATAGCGTTATGTTTTCTGAATCTGTTGATATGTTCCATTTTTCAGGCGGGTTTTCTACTTTTACATTAACAATCGTATCCCCATTACCATAGTTTGTAATATCTATTGGTATAGCTGTTTTATTAACAGGGGATATGGAAAGTTCTGTTTTATTTTCTAGCATCTCCATATTAGCTGATATCGATGATAAATAGGCTGGCATAAATGATATGGTAGTTTCATTGACAGAACCTTTTATGCGCCAATTACTTTTAAATTCGGCTTTTACTTTGATATCGTTTAATTCAAGAGCATGCCCACTTGAATTGACAATGGAAAAAGTGACTTTGGCTTTTTCTTCTTTGAACACATTGCTTATTCCGATATTAACGTTTGATGGCGCTATAGTTGCTGTACACCAATCTGGACATTCAACAGTTAAATTGATTTCGGCAGATGGTGTTTTTTTAAGTTTACTAATGTATCCAAATCCGAACAGAATAAATCTGCCCATCCTTCTTTTAAAAAGAAACCAATTGACTAGTGGGCTTACATCTAATTTGTATTTAACAGTGATATCAACTACTTTCGTTCCTGAAAGTGGAGCAATAATTTGTGAAGGAGTGGCATTTATGCTTATTTCTGATCCTACAATTGGTATATTTAGTCCTTTATTTTGATTTTTTTCTGAAGAATTTGTTTCTGCAGTTGAGGCAGATGAAAAGGTTGCTGTTAAAAGAATAGTCAGCAACGCTATAATTATGATTTTTTTCTTTATCATATGTACACCTAGTGCTTAATTATTATTGATATAGGAGGTATATAAATCTATTGTTTAATATTATAAAAAACGAATTATTTTGATATATATGGTATAATATTACGCTGGGGAGGAGATTTGAACTCCCGAGGTGTTGCCACCAACGGTTTTCGAGACCGTCGCCGTGAACCGAGCTTGGCTACCCCAGCAATAAGTCAGTTTCTCAAAAGTTTAATCAAAGGCTTTTTTATATGAGTATCGATTCAAATGAAGATAAATGTTAAGATAATGAGAACCGGTGAAACAAAAAAAATAGTCTTGGAAAAAGGATCAACTGTCGAAAACCTTCTCGATAAAATCAAAGTTAAACCTGATGCGATAATTGCAATGAGCAACGATAAACCTATTCCAGTTGACAATCCCCTAAACGAAAATCAAGAAATCTTAATAATACAGGTTGCTTCAGGTGGATAAAAGCAAACAATTTTGCTCCCGTAGTGTAGTGGCCAATCATCGAGCCCTCTCGAGGCTCAGACTCGGGTTCAAATCCCGACGGGAGCACTTACTTATATATAGAGCTTTTTAAAATAAATAAGAATAATGCATCAATAATACTATTTAAAAAATAGAAGGAGCATCGATTTGGTTCGATGCTACCTCACTATCCATAATTTTTGTGTTGATGAAATATGTTGCCTAGATATTGGTGGCTCCTTGGTTATAACCCTGAGCTTGGCCGTTCATGCCTTCCATGACGTTGTTTGTTGCAATTACGCCTGCACTTTCGCCTAAGCTTGGAACATCGCCGCCGCCATCGTATAATATTCCTATTGTCTTTGTGTCAAATGTTTGTCCTGCGCTAATCGCTTTTATTTGGATAATTGCAGCATACTGTCCCGCTACGACTTGACAATTTGGATTCACTTCTACATGTATATTTCTTAAAGCTGTTGCGTCTCGCCCATATGTTATAAATGCATCAAATTTGCCAAAGATACCGTCGCGTATACTTACAAATAGGCCATCATAGAAATTAAGCGAAGATACAAGAGTCTGGGCGACTGAATGGCTTAAACCGATTTGTTCAAAGTATGCTTCTATTTGTGAAGTATTTTTCCTTTGAAGTACTTGTAATATCGCATAAACTGCTAATGATGAACTGCTAACTAGCTGTTTAACCAAGACTCTGAAATCTGTTTTTTCAAATAGAGTTGTTAAGTTTTGGAAGTAATTAATTATGTTTGACACAGACTGCTCTACATCAAGGGAAGTAACAATGTCATTTAAAATATTTAAAATAGGATTAAGTAAATTTATAATTGCGTTTCTAATTGGATTGGTTAAAGTATAGGTGTGATCACCGATTGTAATGCTGATGCTGATGTTTATAATCTGAGTTGAAAGAATTAAACCATTTTGAATTACATATATGGCGCCTTCCAGTATCAAAGCGCAGATTTTTGTAGCAATCTTTATTGCATCAACAAGAGGAAATGCGATATCTAGAAGTTGTATAGCTCGAACAAGAAACATCATTAATGTTGAAGCAGCAGCAAGACTGAGTTTATCAAAAATGTCTAATCCTTCAAAATATGGCCCAGCGTTAAGATTCTCACTGCCACTGAGTACATCTATCTTTGCATATCCAAGAATATTTAATGGCAGGGTGGTATCGATAGATACAATTTTATCAACTAGACCGCTACTAGATGCGACAAAAACTTCATCAACTTTGACTGGGGATGAGCCAGGGGATCCAGCTATAGTTGCTCCTTGATTATTTGCTGATAATACTTCAGATCCGTTAGAACCGATATTTGGTGTTTCTGAATTATTATGTGAAACTTCATCGCCTTGAATTACTAACCATATGAGATCATTATCAGGGTTGTGAGATCCATTTCCAGTTGGAACATCCTTTGTCTCAATAGATACTTTAACGCTACTATCAACTTTTGTTGGATCATTTGTTGGGGTAACAGATTCATCAGATTTTATCTTGGATTTGGCATCTATTTTTGCTGTAACATCTACTGAGGGAACAGGTTCCGCAGGTTTTATTTCAGATTTAGTGTCTATTTTCGCTGCTTGGCTTAATCCAATTCTTCCTGAATCTGCATAGACTGCAGGGGTGGGCTCTATTTTTACTTCCTTTTTTGCGTCACCTACATATGAACTAGTTCCAATGGCGGCTTCTACAGATGTTGCAACCATAAGAGTGACAGTTATTATGCTCACAAGCGTCATCCATATCTTTTTACTCATCATTTTCTCCTCACCTTCCATTTAGTGCCACATCGTGGCATGTTATACTTTGTAAGTAATACTATTTAAACATGCCGTGTAAAAATCACAAAAAAGACAAAATGGCCAATATGAAGGTCATAAGGGTAAATCTAAATTAAAATCGGTTGACTTAACGGTAATTTGTCCAGAGATATTATCTTTCAACTTCGAAGAAACAAGGTACAACCCAGCAGGCCACGATTCGTTTGTATTAAAATAATAGAAACAGGCCTTTTCGCTTTTGGTAATGTGATCTTCAACAGAATCTAATATTTCTCCGTCATCCATACGAGAAACATTTAGAGTAATAGTAAAATCGCTAGTACCATTATGGGAAATATTTTCATACTCCATATATACCCATACTTTATCCCCCGTACTAAAAAATATTTCTGGAACATAAGTATTAGGATTAGTTGACACGCTACTTGCAGTTTCCAATAAAGTTATCTCAAGCGATCCTGATTTTGATTTGTTAGTTTTTGGTAAATAAAATAAACATACTATAACGGCACAAACTATTATCACAAATATAGATGCGATTATAATTTTTTTATAGTACATTTTCATCTAATCTATACTCCAGCCATAGATATTTTCAAAGCAATACAAAATCATCTTCATGCTCCTCAAATACGATTGTACTATATGAGATTTTAATTTAAAAACTCTATTTTTTTATAATATCATGATAGCAGATTTCTACTAATTCCTCAATTTTTTTTGTTGCATCAAGTTTCTTAAAGCGCTTTCCAACTGCAAGTTTAAGATAATTTTTATGTACTTTTTCCAGGAAAAACAACCGTTCGAAAGGAATCAATTTGCTCCTTTTTTGAATGCGATCAAGAGAGTCCTTAGGATCTATTACAAAAACAAAAGTTCTATCTGGAGTAGGAATGCGACCGTCAGAAAGCTCTTTTAACCATTTTATCGGATTCTTCATCGTGTCTTGCAACTGCGCACCCTGATAGGCGTAGGTTGATTCTGCATAGCGATCACAGAGAACGATTTTGCCACCATCTAGCCATTTTCGGATCTGTTTTCCATGCTCTATGCGATCTGCAATAAATGTGAACGCGGTAATAAACGGATCAGAGTTAGTCTCTATGCATTGTTGAACGCGTTTTCCAATCCATGTATCTGTGGGTTCATAGGTTAAAACAACATTATATCCTTTGGATTTTAATTTTTTGTAAACAAGTTTTGATATGGTAGATTTACCTGAACCGTCGATTCCTTCAAATGTAAAGAATTGTTTCATTTTTCATTTCCTTCTTTTTCCCTCCATTTGGCTCTATAGTAACTCATGGGATGACGAGTCTTTTTGCACAGATCATCTATTTTATCTACCGGACATATTCCATAGGTGCGCATCTTGTCACATCCGGGTGGCGTATAAGATGTTGACGAAGTGCTACCTGTAATGTGCTCTACCTGATAACGAGACTTATCTTCCTCATAATCAGGAGCACTACTAAATAATCGAAGTATGTCATTTGTACTAAGTTTGAGTGAATTTAAAAATGCTACAACAGCAAATCGACCCATATGCGGAACGTTTTCTCCAGATTGTATAGCTGCCAATATACCTTTCATGCAGGGTGGCAATTTTTCAACACTCAACTTACCAACTGGGGCTGCTTCTATATTTTTTCGATGAATCGAAACTGCATTCTGGATTCTCTTAATATCAGATGAAAACGTTTTGTATACTGATTCGTCGCATTTTCTGGTGTCAAGTTCACTGTTTATACGTGCCCTTAGTGCTTCTTGAATAAGTCTTGCAAGGTCTTTGTGGGATATTTTTATGTATCCTCCCCTCATCTCTCGATTTATCATCTTCCACTCTTTGTATCGAGTTGGCGCATTATGCAGATAACCTGTGAAACTCATACTGAGTTCATTTGTCTCCTCCAGATGTTTTACATCCAAGTCGAATTCTTTTGACACGTTAAGAAGAAAAGAGGTTGGCTCAGTTATAAGATTCTTGTGTGCATGAGATGCTTCGCCCAAGGCATATCGTCTTTTGAAATATGTATCATCGATGCATACTGCCAGCATTCTTGCGATTGGATAGGAAAGAAGTTCCATAATACAATCAGATTCAGTTGCTAAACTTCGATTTCCCACATCCCTGTTTTTAAATGCTTCATCGAGTCTTTCTACGCCAATTGCACGGGCGCGCTCATATAATGGGTCTTCTAACAACTCTTCAACAGAAGGCGCGTTATCCTTGATATAAATCTTGGAATCAGTTAGGAATGGATATTTTGCTAATGTTGATAACTCCCTCATGGCAGTACAATTAAACATCTTATTATTAATGAATCTTGCTCAAACACATCATCTCTAAATTTTAAGTATTAGAAATGCATTATAGCCAGACTAATAGGGCTCGTAGCTTAGACCGGTGGAGCGACTGGCTCATAACCAGTTGGTCGGCGGTTCAAATCCGCCCGGGCCCACTAATGCAGATTAAGTAATATACTTATTTTTATCTTATTGAACCATGGTCTAAAAATTCTCAATCCATCCTTGAACAGGTTGATTGACTTTATTTTGTTTTTAAAATCTTATCAATTCTCTGTTTAAGTTCTGGAATCTTAAATGGTTTTTCAATATAGTCATCAGCTAAAAAACCACCGGCATTTTTAGCAATACTATCCGTCCGTGCTGTAAGAAAAACAACTGGTATATTTTTCCATAAAGGATTTTTTTTGATTTTATCTAAAGTTTCCCATCCGCTCATCTCAGGCATCATGATATCCAACAAAATAACGTCTGGAATTTCTTTTTTTCCCAACAGATCAAGACATTTTTTACCATTCTCAGCAGATATTACTTTATAATCTGAAAATAATCCTCCCAATCCCTGTTTTACAGTATATATTACACCTGGATCGTCGTCTACTATCATAATGGTTTTTATCATTTTTCACCAGCACGTATATCTTACATATTATTCTTTATCTTTTTCATCACCTGAATTTAGAGTGAAATAAAACGTTGAACCTTTTCCTTTCCCGGAGCTCTCTGCCCAAATACGGCCGCCATGTCGCTCGATAATGCGTTTACAGATAGTCAAGCCAAGACCACTACTATCCATCTCATGCCTTGACTCATCGGCCTTATAAAACTCATCAAAAATACGACCCAGTTGATCCTCAGTCATACCAATGCCAGCATCCTTAATCGATATCGTAACAATTCCGCCATTCTTCCGTGCATCAACAACAATTTTCCCTTTCTCATTCACTGTGAATTTAATCGCATTGGTAAGAAGATTACTGATGAGTTCTTCAAGTCGTAGTTTGTCTGCTTTTACAAATATATCTTCGTTGATCTTATTTTCAACGGCGATATTGTTTTCTTTTAAAAACAGTTGTTGATTTTCAATAACATTATTGATTCCTTCCAGCAGATTTGTGTCTTGTATCTCGAATTTTGTGAGTGGTGAATTGAGACGAGCAAGTTGCAGGGTTTTAATAACAAGATCTCTCATATATTCAACATTACGAATAATCACACCTAAATGCTCCTTAACTTTAGGATCTTTTTCCCGCTCTTCCAACATTGGAAGCAGACCCACAAGCGGCGTTAGCGGATTTTTAAGATCGTGACCAAGTTGACCGATAAACTCATCCTTCTGTTTAAGTATCCGCTCCACATCAGCAGTACGTTCCTTAACCTTTAGCTCAAGATCTTTGTTAAGAGAGAAGAGTTCATCCTGAGCTGACTTAAGCTCCATATTCTGTTTATCGATTTGTTTCTTTGCTTCTTCCAAATCTGTAATTGTCTTTTTCAAATCTAACATAATGTTGAGCATAGCTGTTTTATTTTCTTCTAATGCTTCAACCTTCGCTCTCAATTCCTCTTTTGATTTTTCCAGTTCTTTTGTTCTTTCATAGACCTGTTTTTCTAATGTTTTACTGTATCTTTCAATTTCGACTCTCGATTGTTTCAAATCAGCTGTCATATTATTGAAAGCAGAAGCGAGATCCCCCAATTCATCCCGCGAACTTACGTTTATTTGTGTATTTAAGTCGCCTTTGCCAATCATTTTGGCAGCGTCTCTAAAAGTCATAATTGGTTTCACAATTATTCTTCTTAATAAATACAAAAAACTGATAACTAATAAGAAAATAGATATTGCTGAGACGGTAATTAAATTTCTAACTCTTATGCCAAGATCAGCATATGCTGAGTTCATTGAAAGAGTCATTTCATATGTGCCAGCTACTCGCCCTTGCAAGTGAAGGGGTGTAATTACAGTTAGACTATGAGAATCGTCTTTATAGGTTGGAATTTTAACAATCTCTGATTCTTTAAAAGATAGATCATTATAAGAGCTGGAGGGATTTCCTATAGAATTGAGATCACTGGATGCAATAACTTTTAGTTCTCCATCTTCCTGATCGGGTGCATTAATATTTATCTTTAAAACATCAGGGTTATTGTTGATAAATGCGTATATGCGAGTCTGCAAGTCATGCTCATTGTTTAATTCACTCTGATTAGTTCCTATGTTGGCATCAAGAGCCTGAGCAAGAGCAACGGCCTTATCAGAATAGGCTTTTTCAAAAAAACTAGTTTGTTCTTGTATGTTAATAAAAGTTAAAGAAACAATAATGACAGCCGAAACTGAAAGTACAATTAATGTCAACTTTAGCGAAAGACTGAAATTGATATTTATATTCCCAAGTTTTTTAGCATCTTTTGAAATTTCTGATGATAGCTTCCTTTCACTTTCATTCTCAAAAATATTATTCTCTTTATCTGATATGATCTTCGATTGCTTCAAGGGGTGTTTTAATTTTAAAAGATTCCTACCACGTCTGCCTTTGACCTCTTCTTCTTTCAATAGTTTAATTATTTCGGGTTCATTTTTCATAAAAACCTCGTCAAAAACAGACCATCAAAAATATTAACATGTAAGGAAAAAAACTCGACAATAATTGAACCTATTGTATTACTCATATGACATCCCATCTACTAAATGAAACAATTTTTTTGTATAAAAGATTAACTGAGATAATTGTTCAACGATAAATTCTAGATCAAAAAGAATTACGGAGAAATCATACTTTTATACAAATCTAGAAAAACTAGCGGCACAATCGTACTTTCATGCTACCATTGGATCAAAATCTTCTTTTTGGTGTTTGATATCAAAACTATTTAATTTATTTACAACAAAACTTAAAAAACTGTCTTCCACTAATTCAACTTGCTTCTTGCTAAGGTTGGTTTTTTTCATTAATAATTTTCCTTTTTCATCATATACTTTTATTGTCCCTTTAGTCGAGTTAGAAATTATTTTAAAGATTTTACCTTTTGCTTTAAGCCAGGCCCAGATAATGCTGTTTTTCTTGGTCACTTTAACACCTAATCTTCAATAATATAATATTATAATTAAGTCTATATTTAATAGTATTTAAATGTTATGACAAAAATTAGGAATTTATTGAAAAAAAGTTATGCAACCTTCGTATTGCATGAATTTTATCCATTTCACCTATTTTTGCATGCTCTATTCCAGATTGAATAATCTGCGTTGATTCATCCATCGCCTTACGATCAACAGGAAATGGCACACCGTCTTTACCTCCAACCGTAAAACTGAATTTTACAGGATCAGACCACGAAGGTTTTTCGCCGTAAATAAGATCAGAGATGAGCGCCAACGCCCGTACGGTATTTGGTCCAACACCTTTTATTGCCAGTAATTCTTCATAATTTTTTGGCTGGAAATCATATAGTTCTTTCATCTTATACCAGTTTATTTTCTTTGGCATATCGAGATGAGGTAGGTGTCTTCTTTTCTGTTCAGGATACATCCAAGAATCCAGTGTCCGCTGATTTTCCGGTCTGGTGATCTCTGCCCAATCAAGTTTTAGATGTTGAGGACCATCATTGACTAGATCGATAGATACTTTTTGAGTTGAGATGCTTTGTTTTGCAGTCATATCAAGCACATTTTCTTGACGGTCGACCCCAACGATTGCATTGTGAGGTTCGCAGACAAAACTTTCTACCTGATCTGAAAGCCAATGATACCGTCTTGCGTAAGACGTTTCACCATTCATGCCCTGTTGGATTACTGCCCACTTCCCACCTTCAGAGAAGATGAGTATGTGGTGGTAGAGGTTGTACCCATCTTGTATTGCTGTATTATCAACCTTTGCAGCCATGCGACTGGAATACTGCAATTCTTTGATTGTGGTCGTTGAAAGATTGTAGAGTTCGCCAAACTGTTCAATTTCGGCAAGCGTTTTTCGCGATGCTTTGCCTTTGCCACCTGCAATGGCAAAACCAAATTCTTGTGGGTCAACTGCTTCTTTTAATGCTCCACATGTCACAGTGGTGCATCCCGAACTGTGCCAATCGAATCCAAGAACACAGGATAAAGCCTGAAACCAAAAAGGATCAGAAATTCTGCGTAAAAGCTCATCTTTTCCATATTCACATATTATAACTTCAGTAATTCCTCTAGATAGCGCCACCATTCTTTTGAATAACCATCGTGGTGCTTTACCGGGATGTAATGGAAGATTTGCAACACCTGTTTTTGGCATGTTTAATGGATTTTGATTGATATCATCAAATATAACCTTTTTCAACAGGCCAATAAAAGTATTTGAATTTTGAGACAAAGCTCTTAGCAAAATTTTTATACAAAAAAGTGTTTTCTTTATCGGATGGGATGTCTGACGAGAAATGCAATAGTTTCAATGAGCAGTTGTTTTACATATATAAATGAAATCAAACTTTTTAACATTGGATTAGACAAAGAGAGTGTCTATGAAATGGGATGTAAAAATGTCAATTTGTGATTTTGTCATCGTTGGTATTCTTACTAGGTAATTATATATAGTATTAATGACAGAATGTAACATGTCACTATTTAACACAAAAGATGCGAGGTGAAATGCGTATGCGATGGAGAGAAGGAAAAGAAAACGTAAAAGATATTAATTTGAGAAAGAAAAGAGTATTTTCCATCCTTGGCGTGTTTATCCTTTTATTTACAAGCTTTACTGTAATGGTAAGTATTATTCCAAATCAGGCAAAGGCTGCTGCTGCGAGAATTAACTGCACGGTTTATACCATTCAAGACTCGTATACATCGGAGAAACATCCTCTCATAAACTATGGAACTTCAGTAGATCTCTATGTAGATTCTATGAGTACTCAAAGAAATCGGATATATATCGAAATTTCACCAGGTATCCCATCAGATGCCTATATTTTTGATGCGGAACTCTATTTATATTGTGATTCAACTCAAGGCGGCTCTAGAACTCTTAACTGCTATCAACTTGCTGCATCTCCAGCTTGGACTGAAGCTGGTATTACATGGAATTGGGTTAACACTAATGGTCTTTCTACAACAGGTACTCCCGCATCAATAACGTTTTCTAGTACTGGGTGGAAAAACTGGGATGTCACTGCCATGGTCCAAACCTTTGTGACTACACCTGCCACCAATAATGGGTGGTGCATTATGGATTCGGCTGAGGGTACACCTTTTGGAGATGGGACTATGAATAGACACTTTCAATCTAGGGAAACAACCAATGATCCATATTTATACGTTGAATATTGTCGACCACCTACCGCTCAAACAAATGCTGCAACGAGTGTAGCATCAACCACTGCCAGATTAAATGGGCAAGTAACTAATGATGGTGGAGATGATTGTATGTATAGATGTTTATATAAAAAATATGGTGGTTCTTATGATAATCCTGCATGGACGGCGGGTGATCCCAAGGCGACAGGGCAAACGTTTTACGTTGATAAATCTAGTTTAACGCAAGGGTCCAGATATGATTTCGAAGCCCAACTTAAGAACAGCGCTGGAGCAGGTGCAGTAGGTTCAGAACTAAATTTTCTTACAGCACCAAATCCAGTAGGTCTGTTTACCGCAACAGCCAATGGTGTTAGAGAGATAGACCTCTCATGGGCTTATGGTACTGGTGGCAAAAGTGTCTACATGGAATATGCCACAAACCAAGCACCTGCTCCTTGGAGCATACATTCTGGAACTCCGCTAGGAAATTTAACTGGAACCACTTACGCACATAAAAATATCGATGTAAATACCACCTACTATTACAAAGCTTGGCCGATTGCTACAGATGGCGGTTTGACATCAGATGGTAGTGTTACGCAACCCTATGGCCAAGCAACACCACCGACTAGTGGAAAGACTGCGGATTATTGTTATAATTGGTTTTCAGTTTGGAATAATAGCCTGTATAATTCTTGTGAAGGCAAAAGTTCAGATTTAAAAGCGGCACTAGATGGAACTGGTACGTGGGACTGTGCAATTCTACACATACATTGGTTTACTATTGATCTTGGAAATAATTATACTATTTCAAAAGTAAGAGGACGTTCAAATAGCGGATGTGATCCAAAGGTAGGACGTATATATGTGTCTAGGAACCTCACAGTTTGGGGCACGCCTGTAGTAACTGACATTAGTAGGTGGTATAATACCAGCAGTTGGCAGGCAGTAGATTTACAAAAAGTCAAAGACGGACGATATATCAAGGTCGAGATAACTGCGACAGAAGACACAAAAAACGGCGAGATTAAATGGGGATCGGGAATTACCTCGCCCTTCTCAATATTTGATGCTTACGTATCGAATCTGCTCCCCGAGCCAAATGGCACAGTGAACAACTCAACCCCCAATACCGGCGCAACTGTTTCTTTTGATGGCACTAAATCACTCGATCAAAATGGTTTTATTATTAGTTATGCGTGGAATTATGGCGATGGTTCAGCCCCTGATTCCCAATCTAAAACAACTCATAAATATTATTTGGCAAGTATATACACTCCAACACTATCAGTTACAGACAATAGCTCCTCTACTAATTCTACAACCTTATCACCGATTACAGTGAAACAAAAAATCACGGTAGTTCACAACGGAAAAAACAGTGGACAAAACTATATAACATGGAGTACCACAGCAACAAAAATGGCGTCTGCTCTAGCAACCGATTTAGGGCTAACGAATTTAGATGTCATTGAAAGGTTCGACCCAAGTACAGGAAACTGGACAATTAATAGATATGTAAAAGGCGGTGGGGGCGATTTCCAGATAAATAGATGGGATCACCTATGGATTTTTACTCAACTAGCCAGCTGTAGTGCTTCGTTTACACCAGATGGAGTTATTACTGGAACTCAAACAGTAACCATGAATTTTACAAAGAGTAAAGGGTATAGCTATATCACTTGGAGCAAAGGCATCGACATAACCGCACAAAACTTTATGAGTACTAAAGTAGATTTGTCTAAAGGTAACAACGTAGAAATATACTTGTACAATTCAACTACCAATACATGGAGAGTCTATAATCCTTCTCTTCCGATTGAATTCCAGGACAACTTCACCATTCACCCCTATGGTGTCATCTGCGTCAGAGCGGGAACAAATCACGCAAATATAGTTTACACTTCAAATAACTAATTTTCAAGAACCCTCGTAAATAAATACTCTCCAAATTTTTTTTAAAAAAAACAAAACGCAAATAGCAATCAGAGAAAGAATCCACGGTTCTTAATAGTTGAAATATATCTTTGTGCTAGATTGCTGAGTACGATAAACTTAAAAGGTGAAAAAATATTGTGATACTCAGCAAAAAAGAGGAGGGATATAGATTAACTCACCATCATCTGTTAAAAAATTGGCAGTAGTGGCCAGTTTTATTATTTTGCTTTTACTTATGATTATACCCTCGGCCATAGGTGCTGAACATTACGGTATCTGTGGTTTTATTGAATATGCTGATGGTTCCTGGTGCCCCAATAATATCAAAGTCACCGTCACAAATCTTGAAAATAATGAATACATGATAATAACTACATTATCCGGAGAATCAGGCCGCACAGGTTATTATAGTATTGATCTCTATGATTTAGATACAGATGACGGCGATACGATACGAGTTACTGTTTCATATGGTGGTTGTGAGGGAAATGAATCAGAGATAGCCAATGCCACAAACATCTCTGTATTCCTTAATGTTACCATCTATGGTAATCTACCACCAGATATCCCCAGCAAACCATCTGGACCAACAACAGGATACACAAACGAACCCTTAATGTACTCAACGCTTAGCAACGATCCTGATACCCCGCCAGATCAGGTAAAATACGGCTGGGATTGGAATAACGATAATAATGTTGACGAATGGACAAATTGGCATAACTATAGCCAAACCTGTAATATCACCCACTACTGGCAACAACCAGGAACCTACACCATTAAAGTCAAAGCACAAGATACACATGGAGCAGAAAGAGGAATCGCATGGTCAGACCCATTAACCATAACCATCAGCAACCGCCCAAGTCCTCCAGAAAATAAACCGCCAGGGGCAGATTTTACTTATGCCCCTAGCAAACCCCTCGTTAATGTCCCTGTCAACTTCACCGATACTTCCATCGACAAAGATGGGTATATCGTTAGATGGTATTGGGATTTCGGCGATGGAACAAATGCTACAGACAGAAACACGACACACACCTACAGTAAAACTGGTAATTACCAGGTTAATCTCACCGTCACCGACAACCAATATGCAATAGATACCAAAACACGTACAATCTCTGTTATCCGGCCATCTACGCCACCACCTACATGGAAAAACACTACGGAGATCACCCTCCAGTACAATGTAAGAAACAAAGGAAACAACTACCTCGTATGGAAAGGAGAGTCTATTACTGCAAGTGATCTCGCTATTAAAGCATCGCTTTCGCCTGGAGAGGCAATCAGCATCTTCAGCAAACAACTTGGAGACTGGCAAACATATATCGTCGGCAAATCAAATGCATTAACTGATGATTTCCTGATTTCACCATGGGATATCATCATCATCAAATGTACAGCCACGAAAAAAATCTTAACGGACATATCAAAAATAGATGCTACCAACCAGACTATTGTTATAGGTTTCACCTCTGCGGGTACGTTTGCTCAAAAAGGTAATCAGGGATACAACTTTTTTGCTTGGACTCAAAACCATGTGCTGTCCGTGAAAGAATTCATCGACGCCTACGGGTTTTCTCATGAAAGCGTAGAAATAAGCAAGTACAACGTTGATAGTAATACATGGAGTACCTATAACCCATCGCTACCATCAGAGTTCCAAGATCAATTCACCATCCAAGTTTTTGATATCATTTGCATTAAAGTAGCACAAAATACACCAGAAAAGGAGTTAAAAATTACCTAAGGAGTCGCGCATGATTAAACACAATACTCGGAAATCAAACACACGCCTGCACACCAGCATCATCATCAGCGTCCTGGTTATTGTCGCATCATCACTCAGCTTCTATTTTATACCAATTGTAAAAAGCGATCTCCCTGGCCCCTATTATGTCCGAGGATATATTTATTATTGGAATACCTCAACAAGTGAATATGATCCAATTCCAAGTGGTAAGACCGTGACCTTAACCAATAACAACGCGACAAAAGGTAAAAATATCACAACGACAACATTATCAAATGGTGCCTATCAAGCAAACGTCGGAAAAGACAGTGGGTTGGATTGCGATAACAATAATCAAATCGTAGTCAACTGTAGCTATAGAAGCCAGATGGGAGAAAACGCAACAAACATAGACACCGGCAAGACCTTCAGATGGTGCAATCTAACCGGCACCAAAAAACTTCAAAACGAAAGCCTCTCAGTTAATATAACAACCCCTTGGTCTTGGAATGCAGGAACCCTTTTAATAGGTACCACTGGCACAAATAGCAACCATACAAATAGTGGCTATTTCAACCTCACGAACAAAGGAAACGTAAAAATAAATGTATATGTCCAAGGGCATAATATCACCTGGGGCGGAAGTAATAAATGGTGGCTAAACTTAAGCGCGGGCCTCAACGGGTATACCTTTAGATATAATCTAAGCGGGGGAGGCAGTTTAACAAATATTAGGGTCTTTAATACTACTTTCAAACAAAATTTGAAATTCCATTCCAATTATTTCTCGTATACATATTGGCAAAAATTCGGGTTAAATATTACCATGCCTTCCTCATCAACAGTAGCTGATCCCCCTCAGCTGAACACTACCATTACTTTTTGGGCAATAAAAGCATAATGGTTTATCAAACTGCTCTCAATTTTTAAAAACAAATTTATTTGTGATTATTTTTCAAGGAAACACAGATGCTATTGAAATTATAGGGATCAAAGAAAAAATTCTTTTTCTGTAGACGATAGGATTATAATCTATCGGAATATATCAAGATAACACTGGAACAAAAGTCTTCTAATCAAGCAATATGCGGGTGAAGGAGAATACAGAACTATGAAAAAACTATTTGCTATTCTCATACTCTTCTTATTTGTTGCATTATCTAACTTTAGTAGAGCAGAAGTCGTTGTATCGCCCGCTGAACTTTGGATCACGATGAATGATAATTACATCAACGGAAGTACGTCGCAAAAAATCACCGTAACTAATCTTTTCTCCCATAACGTTTCGGTAACCGCATGGATGAAACACCCAGATCCATCAAGTGACATGCGAGCGAGTAGAACCACCATAGAAAATCTCTCTTGGATTACAATTACTCCCTCGAAACAAATAATACCTGCGAATGGAAGTGCAGACTTTTACATCAACCTCACTGTCCCAAAAGAAAAACAGAATGAAACTTTTGGCAAGCATTGGGAGACTTGGGCGGCACTACAAATAAATGATGCATCAGAATCCGGTTCAGCTATGATAAATGTCGGATATCTGGTAAGAGTCTATACCGACCCACCGCCATCGTTGGAAGTGGAATCTAGAAATCTCCTCAAAGAAGTATTGTATTATACTTTAATAGGAGTTCTTATAGCCTTAGTCGGTGCCATCGTATTCTTATTGCATAAGAAGAAAAAGAAGAAGAGGAGAAGATAATCATTCTTTGAAATATTAGATTACCAAAAAGATGCGATGAACATACCAGTCCAAAGTAAGCACTTCTGTCAATTGTAATTTCAATTTCGTGCCGTCTACTTCTCTCTTTTGTATTATCTATGACTAACTGTATTATTTGCTACGGCAGTCTTTTTTAATGGTGAAAATATATATCCTGAAGAAATGGAACGAAAATTATCGACATTTGATATCTATGTGATTGTTTCCGAAATGCAAGATCTAGTAGGAAGCTACATAGATAATATATATCAACTTACTCGTGACGAGTTACTAATTAGGGTAACCCATAACAAGACCAAGCAGAAAGAGTCGATATTTATCAGAAATGGCGACCTAATATGTTTAACAAAAAAACAGTTTGAAGCCCCACTAAAACCTACTAATTTTGCAATGACTCTAAGAAAATACATACTTAATGGAAAAATCACGGGAGTTACACAGCAAGAATTTGACAGAATAATAAACCTGAAAATCGGTAAAAAAGAAGGAGATTATACTCTTGTTATTGAATTTTTCTCAGAGGGCAACATAATTCTTGTGAATCCAGATGGAAAAATTATTACCCCTCTTATTTCTCAAACATGGGCACATAGAACTATAAAGACGCATGAAATCTACAACACACCTCCAGCTCAGATAAATCCGCTTAACTTAACTTTTGAAAATTTCTTAGATTTGCTTAAAAAAAGTAAAGCAGATCTTGTAAGAACTCTTGCCGTACCTATCAACCTAGGTGGCCCCATTGCAGAGGAGATATGCATAAGAGCTGGTATCGACAAAAATGCCAGTATAAAAGATTTGGATGAGAAAAAAATCGAAAAGATTTTTTCCACATTGTCCGGTTTCCTAAAAATATTCAAAAACAAAGAATTCCAACCAGTTTTAGTCAAGCATGATGGAAAACCTATCGACATTTTGCCTTTTGAATTCAAAAGCTATGAAAAACAGGATTTTGAAAAAATAGATAGCTTTGCCAGAGGACTTCAAGAATTTACTGGTATTAAAAAAATAAAAAAGCAAGAGACGAGCGAGGTAAACAAGAAAATCGAAAAACTGAAAAGACAGCTTACCCAACAGCAAGAATTTGTAGTTGAACTAAAGAAAGATATAAATCAGAAAAAGTTAGAGGGCGACCTTATATATCTCAATTTTCAACTGTGCGAAAGTCTTCTAAATGAAATAACTGCAATTTTACAACATAAAGAAAAAGATGATGAAATCCAGAAGATCAATGAAAAAGAGATAATCAAGGAGTTCGACCCTCAGGAAAATAGGCTTGTTGTTTTACTTAAAGATACAAACGGCAAGGTTTCTGAAGTGGAACTTGACTTTAGAAAAAGCGTTACCGAAAATGCTACAAATGCCTATGATGATAGCAAAAAATTAAAAAATAAATTAGTTGGCGCGCAGGAAGCTATCGAGAAAACAAAAGATATAATAGAATCCGTCGAAAAGGAAGACATCGAAGAAGGGGAAGGAAAAGAAAAATCGGCGGAAGCCAAGACATTTTGGTTTGAACGTTTTCGATGGTTTATATCAAGTGACGGAAACATTATTGTTGCCGGTAAGGATGCTAAAAATAACGAGCAAGTTGTTAAGAAATATCTGGGGGAAGGAGATAGATATGCACATGCTGATATTCACGGTGCCCCAAGTTGTGTCATTAAAAACAAGGATATAGATGGTAAAGACACCCCGATCTCTGAAAAAACGCTTAACGAGACTTGTCAATTTGCCGCCGGTTATTCGAAAGCCTGGAAGCAGTTTGCGGAGGCACAGGCCTATTGGGTTCTACCCGAACAAGTTAGTAGAACCCCTCAGAGTGGTGAATTTCTACCAAAGGGTGCATTTGTCATACGTGGCAAGAGAAATTACTATAAGTGTAAACTGGAGTTGGCGGTTGGACAAATAATGATAGATGATACAAAGAAGGTAATGGGCGGTCCAGTGGACGCTGTGAAGAAAAGATCTGACAAATACGTAGTTATTGTTCCGGGCGACACGAAAAGAAATGCCCTCGCACATAAACTGTCAAAAGTCTTTGATATGCCTACAGATCAGATAGAAAAGGTTCTTCCGCCTGGTGATGTGACCGTTATTGAAAAATCGGGTTTCGAATTAAAATAAAAGAGAGTTTGAAGCTATGAAAGTTATATTTAGAGATCTCAGACACGGCGAAATAAAGCTTATGCCTGAGAATCTTGACGATATCTGGCATTTATACAATATCATAGATGAGGGTGATCTGGTTCGTGGAATGACGTTTAGAACCAACGAACAGAAGGACGATAAGATTCGGTCCAAGAAAGCAGAAAAGAAGCGAATGAAACTTGGAATTAGGGTAAAAGAGGTGAATTTCCATGAGTTTTCAGATCGATTGCGAATACTTGGAATAATAGAGGAAGGACCGCAGGATCTTGGTTCTCATCATACGTTAAATGTAGATGCTGAAGAGATGAATGTAATTTCCATAGTAAAAGAGGAATGGAAGCCCCATCAATTAGAGCGAATTGACGAAGCGGTTAAACTTCGCAGTCAACCTATTGTGGTATTTGTATCATTGGACGAGGATTCTGCCACTATTGCAGTTTTAAGACAGAGCGGCGTACAATGGATCGCAGACATTGACTCAAGACGCTCTGGAAAAATGTATGAAAGCGTTGATACTGGAAAGGATTATTTCGGCGAGATTATATCGGTAGTCAGAACAAATAAAGATAAAGATTCACCTCTGGTTGTCGTAGGCTCTGGCTTTACCAAAGAGCATTTTATAGAACACGGTAAATCCAAAGAACCAGCGCTCTTTGAGAACTGCTTTTCTCATGGAACTAGTGTTGCAGGTATGAATGGAGTTCAGGAAGCAATAAAAACGGGCATAGTGGAAAAAATTACAAAGGAAAATCGAGTGGTTTTTGAGACGAATATAATCGAAAAATTATTTGAAGAAATTAAAAAAGACGGTCTTGCAACCTATGGGGAAAAAGAAGTTAGTAATGCTTTGAACAATGGTGCTGTGGAAAGACTTCTAATTTCAGACCTTATGGTTCGTACAAAGAGAGGAGAACAACTACTAAGACTTGCAAAACAAACTAACAGTGAATTTACAATTATTAATACATTAAATGAAGCTGGAAAAAAATTTGAGGGGATTGGCGGTATAGCAGCACTGCTAAGATTTAAAATATAAAAAAAAATTGAAATTTTGAAGTCTTGTTATTTTTTAATATTTACTGGCGGCCGACTAGATTCGTAATCATATATGCTTCATGAGCTGTAGCCTGCCCTTGAATCTGTTGCATAAGAAGATCTGCTGGTTGAAACTCTTCTGCTACCACGGGAATGTAGTACGTATAAGTTACCGTTAGGTCAAAGGCGTTTCCTTTATCCCTCAAATATTTCAACGGCCTCCATATCTTTTCTCCGGTTTTTACAGTGATTTTAGTATCGAAAGATGCCTTGTCTTTACCGCTAAAATTCTCTTGAATTTTACTATTCGCCGCATCGATATCAGTTGCTGTAACCTGATCTAATGTAGGCATGCTGTTTATGCCAAATTCAAACGAGAAGTTTCCCTTACCGGTAGTTACTACCGCCGTACCGGCTTCTTTTCCAGTCGGATAAACAACCGCAGACAACGTGTCAAGACCCTTACTTAATATTCCTCGATAGGTAACATCATCTTTCCAAGTAAGTTGAATTTTAACATTAGTTAAAACACCCACTGTATCTGTGGACGGCAAAATAACAGTAATTGGATCAGTATAAGATGTTTTTTTACCAGCATAACCATTTTTCGTTATCGGGTTCCCACTCTTTTCTTCCCAAGTAACATAAAAGGTTTTCTCTTCTGATGCTGTTTGTCCAACTTCTTTACTTGGAGAATATAAAACAACAATACTTATTGCCGCAATTATCAATATAAGAACTCCAGCTATTGCTATTATTTTGTCACTTTTTTTCAAGGCCATATGTTCACCTTTATATTATAATTTTATATTTTCTATAATTATAAGTATGTTTACCCCTTTATTAACTTTTTCCTTTATTTTTATTATATATTATCTGTTTTTTATAGATACTTAAATAACCCTTCCCCTTTATTAAATTTTTTGTTTTTTATATTTATCAACTATTACGGGAATTGCACTTCCGCATTTGGCACATTTTTCTCCACTCAGACCAACCAATTTTACAGAATAACCATGTCGTTCGACGCAGAGATTCCCACAATTTGGACAAATAGTATTTTCGTAATTTCCATGAGGAACATTCCCAAGATATGGATACAAAATACCGGCTTTCTTTGCGATATCATATATCCTAAGTAGTGTTTCCATAGGTGTCATCGGAATGTTAATCATTCTATGATCTGGATGAAAACGGGAAAAATGAACTGGTGTATCACTTCCCAAGCTTTCAACAACCCAGCTACAGAACTTTTTAACCTCATCGATAGAATCATTATGACCAGGTATTACAAGATAAGTAAGCTCTATGTATATCCCTAGCTCTTTTGCAAGCTTGCACGTCTGCAATACTGGTTCTAATTTCGCTTTACATATTTTCTTGTAAAAATCTTCATTAAAAGCTTTAACATCTATATTCATGGCATCTAAAAACTGTGAAATTTCATTTAGAGGACCCTCATTGATATAACCATTGGTAACGTAAACCGTATAAAAACCGTGCTTTTTTGCCAATTTTGCAGAGTCAAAGCTATATTCATACCATATTGTAGGTTCATTATATGTCCAGGCAATACCTTCGCAACCGTATTCTCGCGCCAATTCAACAGCTTGCTCGGGCATAACTTCTTTCATGTAAGAAAAATCAGGCGTAGCCGTTGAAATACTGTAGTTTTGGCAGTGTTCGCATTTAAAATTACATCCTACAGTACCTAGTGAAAATGCACTTGTACCTGGATGAAAATGATACAATGGCTTCTTTTCTATTGGATCTGCAGCCATGGATGAACAGGAGGCGTATATCAACGTATACAATTTCCCGCGTTCATTCCTACGAACACCGCAAATGCCCTGTTTGCCATCAGCTATATTACAATTATGCGGACAGAGAGTGCATTGAACCTTTTTACCAGCTAGTGGCTTCCAAAATTTTGCATCTTGCTTCATTGCCAAAAATTATATACAAAATAAGATGTTTATATATCTTATTCTTACAGATACATTTCCCCGAGGCTGCGTAACGGTCCTTTATGAGGATATTCATCATTAATCTGCGACTCCATCTTTTTATAATCCTCAAAAGTTTTCACTGTTTTCAACGTATATCTTGCATAATAGAAAGCCTCTTCAACGGAAACCTTTCCATTTTTAAAAATCCTAAGATGTGTAGGCCTTCCAGATTTATCAATTCCTGGACGGAAGCCGTCAGCGTTTCCGGTTTTAATGCCTTCAAACCACAATAATGAAAACAAGGGGCCTTCTGTCGTGCTTGCATATCCTACTCTAAATTTACTTGCACCAGATATCACAATTCTACCAGATTTGGGGACACCTGAATGCATGAGGAAAAACGTCGGGAGATTATAGATCGTTTTATCAACAAATCCACCACTATAACAGGCATCAATAATTACGCAAGTTTTATCTGATTTTAAACCTGATAAAAGACTTCCTAGTTCTTTGTCTTCAATATAACCATCCCAAAGGAAAACAGCACTTTTTTGCAATATTTTTCCACCGGTTAATGTTTTATTTGCGTCACCCCAACCATGGCCAAATATCCATATGAAAACCTCGCTATCACTATATTTGTTTGATTCTTCTGTAACATATTTTATGCTTGCCACCACATTTTCTTTTGTGGCTCCACCATAGTTTATATCGTACTTATGACTGCGTTGCTGCAGGGTTTCTATTCTGTTTCCATATCCGTTATCGGATCGTATCCATCCATCATCAAACAAAATTATAATGTTAGATGTAGAATACTCATAATTTTCAACAAAATATGAAGCCATTTCCTCTGCAAGATTTAGTCCGCCATTGCCTAATTTACTCTTGTTATCCTCTGGAAAATTGGCAGCAGAAATAAAAACCGCCCATTTATGAGAATCGGACTCAACCGATTCGGGGTTGTTAACATTTACTTTTATCTCTTCAACACTGGAGTAATCCGTTCCATCCCAAGAACGCACACGAATAGTATACACGCTATTGTTGATCTCGTAGGTCCTCCAATCATAACTCCACTTTGTAGTACCATCTGCAATATTCCACTCATCATCATTGATCTTAACCTCCACTTTTTTTAATGTTGTGTCACCATCTGGATCAGAAGCCGTACCGCTGATCATTACAATATTAGAAACGATTGCCCCATCTCGAGGATAACTTATTTTGACTAGGGGGATTTCATTACCTAGTCCTTTTTCCCCTAAGCATCCTGAGAACAGTGGCACTGTCACTAAAATGATTATCAGTATTGCGATGACTGTCTTATCCATGGTTTACCATACTATAGTTCTTCACCTCATCCTTTAAAACCTTTATGTAACAAATCTTACCCATTAAATTACAATATAATAAATAACTTAACAAAAGGTATGTTTTCTAAAATGCTCGTACCCTTTGTTTTGAAGGATTTTTTTGGCTTGGCCATCAATAATGCTTATCTTTTTTTCCTTGGTTACTTTTCCAATAGCAGTAAGAGGAGTACCAGTTTTTACCAAAATTTTCTGTGCTTTGTCAAATTTATCGCGAGGAAGAGTCAAAAGTAGTTCGTAATCACCACCAAAATGCAGAGCGTACTCATATATATCTAAGTCTTTTTTTCCTTCAAATTTAAGCAAGACGGGCGATAACGGAATTTTTCCTTTATCGATCTCAAAACCCACATCGTTTAACTCTTTTAGTTGGTAGAGTGAAGAAGAAAGTCCATCTGAGATATCCATGGATGATGACACGATCTTTGTTTTAGCCAGCGCCATTCCCTCTTTTATTCTTGGTATTGGCTCCAATAGATCATTTAAAATTTCCTTGTTTCCCATGTTATGTTTTAACGCATAATATCCGGCTGCCGCCTTTCCTAATTTTCCTGTTACAGCGATAATATCACCAGATTTTGCTCCTTTGCGTCCCATGAATTCATCTTTTTTAACTGTTCCAAAAGCAGTTCCAGAGATCACTATTTCATGCGTTTCCTTTGTGTCCCCACCAACTATTGATGTCCCAAATTGGATTGCACACTCGTCTGCCCCTTTCATCAATTCTTTCAAAAAAGATTCGGATGTATTTTTTGGTAAACCAATGGTTAAAACTAGTCCAAGAGGTTTACCACCTTTAGCGGATATATCGCTTAGGTTAACCGCGACGGTAAACCATCCAATTTGCCATGGCTTCATTATTTTAGGAATATGGGTTTTTTCTGAAATCATATCTGTAGTAACAAGCAGATAGTCCTTTCCAAACTCAATAGCAGCACAATCATCACCTATTCCAACTGCAGCATTTCCTTTTGAAAGAATTTTTGAGATAAGTTGTATAGCTTTCCTTTCCCCCAAATCAGATAGTTTATTCACATATAACCACAATCTAGCACCATTCAAAAAGTTTATCACAACAATGTAGTTTCGCAATACAGGGAACGAGGCGATATCTTTGAAAAAAATGACCTACGCAGACACTGGAGTTGATATTGACCAAAAAGAACAGGCCATAAAAGAATTAGTCTCCAGTATTACAACCAAACGAAAGGGATTTGGAAAACCGCTGGGCGGGCACTATGCAGGTCTTATAGATTTTGGCGAATATGCTCTCGTTCTCTGTACTGATGGCGTCGGAACCAAGGTAAAAATTGCTTCTGCATTAAAGAAATGGGATACTGTTGGTATTGATTGTATTGCCATGAATGTCAACGATGCACTTTGTGTTGGAGCAGAGCCTTTAGCATTTGTCGATTATCTTGCAATGGATGATCCAAATCCTAAGATTGCAAAGGAAATTGGGAAAGGACTGGAGGCTGGCGCAAAACTTTCTAATGTTTCCATTGTCGGTGGAGAGACTGCAGATCTCCCTGAACTCATTAACGGATTTGACCTTGCAGGAACCTGTCTTGCATATGTAAAGAAAGACCGAATTATTCTCGGGGATAAGATTCAACCTGGTGATGTGATCATTGGATTGAGCAGTAGCGGTATTCATTCAAATGGATATACACTGGCACGAAAGGTTGTCGAAAAAGCAGGTTTTTCCTATGACGATAAGTTTCCCGATGAATTATACCCAGGAAAAAGCATCGGTGAAGTGATGCTTGCTCCAACAAGAATCTACGTTAAAGAAATCATTGAACTTTTTAAAAAAGTAGACGTGCGTGGACTGGCCCATATCACGGGAAGCGGATTGTGGAATCTACCGCGTTTAAAAGAGAGTGCAAAGTTTGTAGTTGAAGATTTTCTTGAACCGCAACCAATTTTCACGTTCCTTCAAAAGTATGGAAATATCGATGATAGGGAAATGTATCAAACATTCAACATGGGCATGGGATTTGCTGTAGTTGTCGCAGAAAAAGATGTTAATGAAACAGTAAAGATACTGAAAAAATATTCAGACGCAAAAGTCAAAGTTGTTGGGGCAATTAAAAAAGGACGTGGCGTCGAAGTACCAAAATTAGGATTAACATATTGCTAAATTTTTATAGTGAGAAGAGACGAAACAACCCTATAAGGATTGGCTGATGCACCAGATAGATTATTAACGAATGTCTACCTAAAAAACAAGTAAATCTGATGACAATAAATTGAGAATGATTTTTTAGGCTAAATTTTCTTACATTGTTTTGATATAAACTATTTCCCACAAATATTCCAATCAAAACAACGCCAAACCATGGTAAGAGCGGATAATAATCTACCGTATAAAAAGTAGATGGCGTGAACCCCAGCCATAACAACCAGTTAAAATCAAATGTGAAATTTTTCAGTATTATTCCTGCAGAAATTAAGATAATTCCCAATATGAGATTTTGATAGCGAAATCGTAAAAATAGATATGCTAAAATAATCGATAGCCCAATACAGTGAAGTACGCCAAATACAACAAAGCCATCGCCTCCAAGATAAATCCATGTGGCAAGTGTTACTAGAAGTCCCAATCCAAAAATGCCTGCTCCTCTTTTTAGATACTTTAATTGCATTTGCTTTTTTGTCAAATTATTCTTTGTTCTTGAATAACTGATTGCTAAAGAAATTCCTACAAGAAGGAAAAACATTGTACCGATTAAATATACAAAGATAAGAGGGAAGCCTAAATACAAATCTATTTTGTAGATGTTGAAATAGTTTAAATCCCAGAAGAAATGAAAAATAATCATCATTAAAATAGCAATGCCGCGTAAGAAATCTATCTCCCAAAATCGGTTTTGCTTATTATTCTTCACTAAAACCTATAACACTCTTCTTTTTATTAAAATTCATCTCTTGTTTTTAAAAAAATAGTAGCGGGGAATGGATTTGAACCATTGGTCTACGGGTTATGGGCCCGTCGGGATCTCCTGACTACCCCACCCTTATAGGCACCACCTTTATAGATGGCTACTCGCTATGATGGGTAGTTTTATTCCCCCGCGTATACGCGAAGTATCTTTCGTGAATAACGATTCTTGTACTTAAATTTAGTACCTATTTGCAAAAACGAAGAAAACTATTATAAAGAGCTTGATAAATAGATATATGGAGGCGGTTGAATGACTGGAATAGGAATTCAAACGCATTTAATCAAAAAGATAGCAAAAAACCAAAAGATTTGCACAAACTGCAATAAGGAAATACCCATTGATGGAATATACCATCATGAAGAGGGTACAAGCCAGCACCTTCATTCCCTTATCGCCAGAAGCTTTTGTTCTGATTGCTACGCGAAATATGGCGAGACAACTCTTCTTAAAGGCAAAGAATAGTTAGAAAATTAAGATGAAGAGCTTTTTCAAAAAGATTTTTGAGCGATAGTCATATTAGCCTTATCTAAAAGCAGGGGTACCCGAGCATGGTCTAAGGGGTAGGGCTTAGGACCCTATGACGCAGGTCTCCGAGAGTTCAAATCTCTCCCCCTGCATTATATTTACGTTAGGTTGTGAGTCATGAAAATAATAGCTTTTGCTGGAATGCCTTTTTCAGGGAAATCAGAAGCAGTGCAGATTGCAAAAGACTCAAATATTCCTGTAGTAAGAATGGGCGATGCAGTATGGGATGAAGTTAAAAATCGAGGACTTGAATTGAATGACAAAAATGTAGGGCTCATAGCCGACAAAATGCGTAAAGATCATGGAATGGACATCTGGGCACGAAGAACTCTAGATAAAATTAGATTATTAGATGAAGCAGATGTTGTTGTGATAGACGGTATACGCAATGTGGAAGAAATTGATAGATTTAAAAAAGAACTTGGTAAAGATTTCGTTGTTATTGCAATTGATGCATCTGATGAAAAGAGATATAAAAGGGCTCTGAGTCGTAAGAGACAAGACGACAGTAATGATCTTGAAAGAATAAAAGAACGTGATAAAAGAGAATTACGATGGGGTCTTGATGTCGTCATCGCATCTGCCGATATCGTTATTTCAAACGAAGGAAGTATTAGTGAATTTAAAAACAAAGTTAGAAAAGCATTGAATGAAATTTAGACGGGTATTCTTTTCATATGTTGTTTTTTCCCCCCGCGATTTAGTTATTTTTTAGATAGTTCCGATAATAGTTTATCCACTTCTGATTCTATATCTAACTTGACCTTTATTTCACTTTTTTTAATTTCCTGATGTATTTTATCTTTTCCTACTTCTGAGTATGTCCCCCCTATTTGTTCTTCTATTTCTTGAAGTTTGTCCAGATATACTGTGACATCTTGTTGTATGAGTTTGAGTAGGGTTTTTGCTTCATCAATCATTTCTGGTGTATATCTTCTATCAGTAGTAGTAACTCCAGGCATTGGTCTTTTAATCGTTTTTACTTCGACGGGTCTCTCAGGTTTTTTGTATTCTTTATATCTCGGGTATTTCAATTTTCTTCTAATGTTTCTGACATAATACCAGACAATGGCTGAGATAATTACTATTACGACCAAGACTAAAATTATCCATATATAAATTGGCGTTTCTTCTTTGTAGACGGATATCGAACCATCCATCGTGTTATAAACGTAGTCCCAAGTTTCGTCTCCATTCTGATCTATTAGATAGTTTACACCTTTCTTCCCTAGGATAGTTGTAGCTTTGGTAGCCTGGTTGTAAAGAATGTCAAATGATCCATCTCCATTTATATCAACAAGGAAGAACAGCTTTCCACCAAGATAGACTTTCTTTACATCGTTAGGATTATTTGGATTAGATCCGAGTTTGATTTCTTCGATATCTGTGAGACCATCATTGTCAGAATCAGCTAAAGAGGTATCAATAGAGAAGACAAAAATTGCGTATCTACTTGATGTGTTGTCTGTGCCTGCTGTTCTGATATAGAAGACATGAGTTCCATTTGAGATTTTATCTGGGGACGTCCAACTGGTTGTATCACCGATAAATGTCTCCGGGTTGGTATCTATTCTAACATAGTACCCCTTTATGCCTTTGCTATACTGCACAGGATTCCAGGTAAATGTTGGATTTTGATTCGATATGCTAGTTGTATGCAATATATTAGTTGGTGCCTCTACTACGTCGGGTAGCAAAGGTGTCATAAGTGGGAAGTGATCTTGGCCTTGTTCTGAGATTACATAAGGTGTGTCCCCTATGCCATCATTATTTTTATCTGAACCTTGATATTTGTCCCAGTAGTTTCCTTGCTTACCATTATCCCAGTTGTTAATGTCTTCATCGCTTGCATCCTTATCATTTTTGAAGATGTTGTTGAGATATACAGAATTATTATTTGAATTCTGCCAGATATTGACCCCTTGGCTGTTTGAATAGATATTGCAGTTGGTGACCAAATTGTTGCCGGAGCCTATCCTTATATCTACACCGACTTCGTTATCAAAACTATTGCAATTTACAATCTTATTATTTCTTGACCAAAGCAATATTAAAATTCCGTTACTATAATGTTGTGATGTACAATCATCGATTGTGTTGTAAGCTCCTTGTATTTTAATTCCTGAGCGGTATCGGCTGGCTGCACGTAAACTGTTGTGTGAAATGTTGTTATACGAAGAGAGAACGCCAATACCATCAGCAACACCAATACAAGAGATATCACAGAACGATACGCTGCAACCATCGCTTCCTTTTTGGATAGATATTGCATAATCTCGTGCGTTTATTATCTGTATGTTTGTTATATCTACGTACGCACTATCTAAGCTTATACCTGGATTTCCTGAGCAATCAATTATCGTAGAATTAATGTCTTCTCCGATTAGTTTTATTTTTTTATTTATTGAAACATTATGTTCTTGATATATTCCGGGTCGTATCTTTATGATATTGGTTGATGATGCGTGCTCAATGGCATCTTGTATGGTGAAGTAGTCGCCATTTCCACTTATATCGACAGTAATAATTTGTTGAGGTATGGGGGGAACAGATTGTACTGTATAGGAAATGGCAGTAGAGAGAAATACGAATGTGGCGATGAACGCAAGTAATTTAATACTGAACTTCCTGTTCATCATCTTCCACCCCCCTTTTTTGTCCCCTGTTTTAGTAGCCCTCGTTCCGTTAGATAGATTAGAACGATGTTTTTGACGACTTCAGATTCTGAGTTACCTAATACCCCCACATGTTGCTTTATTACATCCCGAACAATAGGAGGAAAACCAACAGGGATTCTTTGAACATTACCCAAGGTTTTTCCCTCCTTTTTTATTGCCTTGGGTTTTAAGCAAACCTCGTTCCGTTAGATAGATTAGAACGATGTTTTTGACGACTTCAGATTCTGAGTTACCTAATACCCCCACATGTTGCTTTATTACATCCCGAACAATAGGAGGAAAACCAACAGGAAATCTTTGAGCATTACCCATCTGTGAATCATATATGAATCATTTATTTATATACTTTTGTAACATATATGAATCTAAAATGATTCACATATGAATCATATATGATTCACTTATCTGGAAAAATGAGTAAACAAGAGAGGTACAATTCGATATATATCGCTGAAAGTTAATGTGATACAGAAAAAAATATTGAAATTTATAGCTTCTGATTTTGTTTGTTACGGCTTTTTTTACTGTAAAAGATTACAGCAAATGTAGCCATGATAGCTAATATTAACCCAATTATAAAATAGGAAGATTGGTTTATAGTCGATACGTTACTTGAAGGAGTATTGATAAGTATCCTTGCTGAGACTAAAAGTTGAATAAAACTTCCTCCAGTACCATGTTTAGCTGCATCATCAGATATAGTTACCCATGTCTCCCATTTTTTGTTGTATTGTGATGATTGCTGGTCTTTAGGTACATCAATTAATATCTCGAATTTACCAGTTGAACCTGATGGGATGTATATTTTTTCTGGTTTTACTGTAATCCATGATAAATCAGGTATCTGTGTATAACCATTTGGTAATCTCGCAGCATTAGCAATTATTGCAGATGCATTAACACCATAAGAATAAATATTAGTTGCATAGATATAATACGTGATTGCTTCTTTTGGGAAACCTTCAGGCATAGTAATCGTTAATTTTCCAGGTATTATTTTTAGACTAGCTTGCGCTGGAGCGGAAAAATGGATTAATAAAAATGAAGATATAAAAACTATAACAATTATTTTTCTCGCAACCCACCGCTCCATTATTACCATCCCATATACTGTATAATACAACAATATAATTAGTTTTCGTCTGTAAGTATAATAAGAGATGACGAAAGAATTTTACCTGAAATTCTAACTTTTAAAATTAAATAAGCAAATAATACAATATACTACAGAAAGTAGATAATTTAGTGGATTTTTAATAATTTAAACACTATGATTGGGTTGCTGAGAAATTTATGGTTGTCCTTTCGTATGACCAATTCTTTGAAAGAGTGGCGCCTATTGTGACTCTTAAACCGAATGGCA
>Ga0209777_10001316_pt1 | contig 36648 bp, 30 predicted proteins | sample FrelakmetHBP12HB_FD_187147 | JGI IMG/M metagenome (GOLD analysis project Ga0209777, IMG submission 187147) | Freshwater lake sediment microbial communities from the University of Notre Dame, USA, for methane emissions studies -HBP12 HB (SPAdes)... | ecosystem: Environmental > Aquatic >...
GTTCGGCGGGTAAGGTAAAATCCTCTCGGTAGGTCATGGCGTTTCTCCTTTTGGTCTGCTAACCGTGAGGATAACACCTGACCTACTCTTTCTAGAAATTACAGAAAATAGTTTACACTACTCAATAACCTTCGGTTAGTTTGTGGTAAACCTCTAATCACATACGTTACTCAGGACGAGACTCGGGGTAGGTTGAATTAGGAGGTGTCTCCATTGTTCCTTGTCATACAGCCTAGAGGTTTTCGTTAGCGCTGATTAAGTAGAATAATAAGACTTACGGTATCAGAAATTTAGCCGATTAGTATTTTACGTGGAGATTTCTCCGATGTTATTTGGAGAAAATCTTGCACGAATCGGGGCAATATGTTAATATTTCTTAGGCCTAGCCTCATGAGTTTCGAAGTGGATTTGACATGCCATTGAGCAGCAACAGGGCACAGCCATTCGGAACATGATCCGGCATTATACAAAACAACGGGTGATGCAGCGGAGATTAAGTTGCCACCAACTTATACAATCAGTGAATAAAACAACAAGGAGTCGGATACGGTGACAATTCGCAAGCCTCTGCCACTCAACAACAAAGACAACCTTCCCATTTATCCCAGCATTTTTAATGATGTAATTGGACCTGTGATGAGAGGGCCATCCAGTTCGCACTGTGCTGCTGCTTTGCGTATTGGAAGGATCGCCAGAGATTTGATGGATTCCCGGATCGAAGAGGTATTCGTCGTGTTTGACTCTCGCGGTTCGCTGGCGACTACGCATGAAAGTCAAGGTTCTGATATGGGTCTCTTTGGGGGTCTTCTGGGGTGGGAGGCTACCGATGAAAGGCTGGCGGAGTCTACCCGAGCCATCCAGGAAGCGGGTATCAGTGTTCGAATTGAGATAAAAGAAATTGGGGGTAAACATCCAAATCTTTATAACCTCACCCTCAAGAATTCCACAGAACAGCACACGATGACTGCCATCTCCACAGGCGGAGGCATGATAGAAATTGTTAAGATTGACGGCGTTAAAGTGTCAATGGCTGGCGACTATTGCGAAACCCTAATCTACCTTGATTCAGAGGGTGGCGAGCTTTTAGATTACCTGCGTAAGAATATCGATGCCGACGAGATCCTTCTCATGAACGGTACGGATATGCGGATCATTGAAATTAAAGCACAGAAATTTCTGGAGGAAAAAATCATCTCTGCGCTTTATAGGCAATTCAATATAAGACATCTGAAAACCATCTCGCCGGTCTTACCGGTGTTGTCCCATCAAAGAACAACCGTGCCATTTATTACTTGTGAGGAAATGCTGAAATATAATGCTGGCAAAGACCTTGAATTGTGGGAACTAGCGGTTCATTACGAAAGCGCTCGAGGCAATCTGTCCCATGAGCAGGTAAAACTGCGGATGGCAGAGATCGTGCGGATCATGCAAGAATCCATTCTCGCCGGTATCGCCGGGACAAATTATGACGATCGCATCCTCGGCTATCAATCCGGACTCTTCAAGAAGCGGATGGCGAACCAACAATTGCTAGATGGTGGAATATTGAATCAGATGATCCTTTGCGTAACCGGCCTGATGGAGATGAAAAGCTCTATGGGCGTTATTGTAGCTGCACCGACAGCTGGATCTTGCGGCGGATTGCCGGGAGCGTGTATAGGGGCCGCGAGTGCGCTGGGGCTGTCTGTGGATGAGATAATGCATGCCATGTTGGCTGCGGGATTGATTGGTATATTTATTGCAGCTCACGCTACTTTCGCGGCAGAGGTAGGGGGATGCCAGGCTGAATGTGGATCCGGTTCCGGTATGGCATCCGCAGCGCTGGTTACGTTGGCTAAAGGAACAGTCAAACAAGGCGTTGATGCCGCTTCAATGGCGCTTCAGAACATTATGGGCATGGTTTGCGACCCTGTAGCTAACAGGGTAGAGGTCCCCTGCCTGGGGAAAAATGTAATGGCTGCAAGCAATGCCCTGGCTTGCGCCAATATGGCGCTGGCTAATTATGATGTTGTTATTCCAATAGACGAAGTTATTGAAGCAATGGATAGAGTCGGCAAAAGTCTTCCCCGGGAGTTAAGATGCACAGGGTTTGGCGGTCTTTCCATAACAAAAACATCCAAAAAAATCAAGAAAAGTTTGAAAGGATCAAGCACAGCCTAATAACTTGCTACACCTGAAGAAAATGAATGTCGTAACTTAGCCAGTTTTCCAGCATCTAATTTATTATATTGATAAGAGGCAACCATGTTCAACATGAGTGGATTTTCCACTTCCAAAGAAGAATTGCAGCACGTCAAGGTACTTATTCTTGGCGCGGGACCGGCGGGCCTGTCGGCTGCGCTTTATGCGGCGCGGGCCGACCTCCAGCCGCTGGTCCTAACCGGCCTTCAATTGGGCGGCCAGGTCTCACTGACAAACACTATTGAGAACTATCCCGGCTTCCCGGAAGGGGTGGGCGGGACGGAACTTGGCGAACTGTTTCAGAAGCAGGCCGAACGCTTTGGAGTGAAGGTGGAACTCGATTCGGCCCAATCAGTGAACCTTTCAGCCCGACCATTCAAAGTCACTACGGATAATGGCAAATATACTGCCGAGACGCTGATCATCTCAACAGGAGCCAGCCCAAACCTGCTCAACGTACCGGGTGAGGTCGGATTGACCGGCAGGGGTGTCTCGTACTGTGCCACCTGCGATGGCTGGTTTTTTAAAGACAAGCAAGTTGTAGTGGTCGGCGGAGGGGACTCGGCATTGGAAGAAGGCCTGTTCTTGACGCGCTTTGCCTCTTCCGTGACCATCCTCCACAGGCGTGATAGCCTGCGTGCCGGGGCGATCCTGCAGAAGCGCGCCATGGACCACCCCAAGATGAAGTTCATTTGGAACACGGTGGTGACTGAAGTCTTCGGTACTGACAAGTTGACGGGTGTCAAAGTAAAGAATGTACAAACCAGCGAAGAGAGCGTCTTCCCGACTGACGGACTGTTCATTTTTGTAGGACATACCCCTAACACGCAGATGTTCTCTGGTCAGCTGGAAATGGAAAATGGCTACATCAAAGTGGACGACCGGATGCACACCAGCGTCCCCGGCGTCTTCGCGGCGGGTGAGGCAGCAGATTCGCATTTCAAGCAGGTCATCACCTCGGCGGGGATGGGTGCCGCAGCGGCCATCGAGGCCACCCGTTTCCTTGAGCAGGAGGCAGGATAAGGGCTTGGAAAGATTCGATTGGGCGACAGTACAACTGCCGCCCATTTTTATTAAGATATTTATGTGATAAGTGTGTGACAAAGGGTACTATTGGTAATAAGGTTTATTTTGTAGTATAACTCTAACAATCCAAGCCCAAGGAGGATCTATGACTGCGAAAATTTCCATTATCGGAGCCGGAATGACCGGCTCGACCACCGCTCATTGGCTGGCAGAACGCGAGATCGCCGACCTGGTGCTGGTGGATATCATCGAGGGCATGCCACAAGGCAAGGCGCTCGACCTACTGGAATCCCTGCCGATCATTGGCAAGGATGTATCGGTGGTGGGGAGCAACGATTTCGAAGCCACAAAAGGATCGGATATCGTTGTCATCACCGCCGGAATCCCGCGCAAGCCGGGCATGAGTCGCGAAGATCTGCTGACGACCAACGCCAAAATCGTCGGCGATGCGACCACAAGTGCGCTCAAGTACTCGCCGGATGCGCTTTTCATAGTGCTGACCAATCCACTGGACACCATGGCATACCTCGCTATGAAGATTGGTAAACTGCCGCGCGAACGTGTTGTCGGGCAGGCTGGCATCCTGGACTCGGCGCGTATGCGTGCCTTCGTGGCCCTGGAGACAGGCGTCAGTGTTGAGAACATTGCCTGTTACGTGCTTGGGGGCCACGGCGACGAGATGGTCCCGTTGACCGGCCGCTCGAATATTGCTGGCATGTCGTTGCGCGAGTACTTACCAGCTGACAAACTTGAAGCTATTGTCACCCGGACGCGCAAGGGCGGCGGCGAGATTGTCAGTCTGCTCAAGACTGGTTCAGCTTATTATGCCCCGGCGGTGGCAGTAGCGCAGATGGCTGAGGCAGTCCTGAAAGATAAACACCTCATTATCCCGGCTTCTGCATATTTGAAAGGCGAATATGGCCTGAAGGATATGTTCTTTGGGGTGCCGGTGATGTTAGGACGCGGTGGCCTGGAAAAGGTCATTGAATATAAGCTAGACGATAGCGAAAAGGCCGCGCTGGAAAAGTCGGCGGCGGCGGTCAAGGAAAGCATCGGCGTAATGCAGTCGCTGGTCAAAATCTAATGCCATTGCGGGGCTGCTCGCAACGACAACCGGAAAACGGAGGCTAAAATGATTCTGCACGAGAAGCTATCAGCCCAACTTCCCGCCTGGCGGGAGCGCGTCAAAACACTTGTCAAGGACAACGGTGAGAAGGTCATTGACCAGGTGACCATCGGTCAGGTTTACGGTGGGATGCGCGACATCAAGTCCATGGTAACGGACATCTCTTTCGTGGACCCGGCAACCGGAATTAAATTCCGAGGCATGGCAATTCCTGAAGTACTGGAAAAACTCCCCAAGCCCGATGGAGCGGCCATCCCTTATGTTGGCGGGTTGTTCTATCTCCTGCTCATCGGCGAGATCCCGACCAAAGCGCAGGCCGAGGAAGTGGAAGCTGAATGGGCGAAAAGATCTGCCGTCCCGGCTCATGTCTTTGCCATGCTGCGCGCCATGCCGAAGGACACACACCCAATGGTGTTGTTCTCACAGGCAGTGCTGGCATTACAAAGTGGTTCGAAGTTTGCCAAGGCTTATCACGCCGGCGCTAAGAAAGACATGTACTGGGAATCGACCCTGGAAGACGCCCTCGACATGACCGCCAAAACACCAACCATCGCGGCATTCATTTACCAATTGAAATATGGTGACGGAAAAGAGCCGAAATACGATCCGAAACTTGATTATGGCGCCAACTTTGCAAAGATGCTCGGAGTCAAGGACCAGAAAGGCTATGCCGAACTCTCCCGCCTATACTTTATCCTGCATTCCGACCATGAGTCTGGCAATGTCAGCGCCCATACAACGCATTTAGCCGGCTCGGCACTTTCAGACGCGTATTACGCCTTTTCAGCCGGCCTCAACGGTCTGGCCGGACCGTTACACGGACTTGCCAACCAGGAGTGCCTGGGCTGGCTGATCGACGTACGCGACAAATTTGGCGGTGTCCCGCCTCGCGAAGAACTGTACAAATTCGCATGGGACACGCTCAACGGTGGCAAGGTCATCCCCGGCTACGGTCACGCAGTCCTGCGCGTCACCGACCCTCGCTTCACCGCGCAACTCGAATTCGCCAAAGCCCGTTTCCCTGAGGACACCCTCATCCGGTTGGCGGAACTGGTCTATGACGTGGTTCCGGCGGTCCTCAAGGAACAAGGCAAAGCCAAGAACCCGGCTCCCAATGTAGATGCCATCTCCGGCACGCTGCAATACTATTATGGTGTCCGCGAGTTTGACTTCTACACGGTGTTATTCGGGGTTGGGCGCGCCCTGGGTGTGATGCCCAATCTGGTTTGGGCGCGCGCTCTGGGCCAACCCATTGAGCGACCCAAATCCCTAACGACGGCAATGCTGGAAGAATTAGCGAAGAAATAGCCACTTATCCTGTGCCTTTTGAAGATGGCGATTCACAGGGAATCAGATTAACAATTGTCAATCAGTAAAAGCTTCCGAAATCACTTGATTTCGGAAGCTTTTGTTTACTAATCACATTACACATAACGTCCCGCAGGTTCCTGTAATTCAAGCCTGTTTATTTCCAAAACTGCGGGACGATGCGTAAAATAAGTTACGAAGAAGAACGAACCAATTATTGTGCTTGGGTTTCAGCTGACCGGATGGCGGCTGGCAGCATATCTTTCCAGATCCGGTGTGGGGTGCTCATATTCCTGTCCCATCAGAGGGGACGAGATGATAAAATCAGCTGTGGACCGGTTGCAAGCAGTGGGGATGTTGTAAAGCACAGCCAGGCGCAACAAGGCTTTGATGTCGGGGTCGTGGGGTTGGGGTTCGAGGGCGTCCCAGAAGAAGACGAGCATGTCAATTGTGTCCTCAGCGATGGCCGCACCGGTTTGCTGGTCACCACCCAGGGGTCCGGAAAAGAAGCGGGTAATCGGGAGGTCCAGTTCCTTCGCGAGCAATTCGCCTGTTGTACCTGTGGCGAACAGGGAGTGGTGTGACAACGTCTCATGGTTGAATCGTGCCCAGTCCAGTAGTTCGGCTTTCTTGTTGTCATGAGCAACCAGGGCAATGCGTTTTCGTTCAGCAATCACTTTCATTATGGGTCTCCTGCTAGAACTTGACAGCGCGCGTGGCGATGTATGCCGGGTGATACTTGCTGAGTGGCGAATCAGGGCAGATATCCTCGTAGAAGCCGGTAATGACGAAACCAGAGTCGATCTGGCCGGCGATCAAATCGGTTAGGCTGTGACCAAATTCAAGCGGGATGCCTTCTTCGATGCAGATATCCAATTCTTCCGGCTCCATATCATTCAGGTCGGAATACGGAATGGCGTATCTGACTTGCAAGGTTTTCTGCTCGTCGGCATGAGTACCAAACATGTAGTAAATGGGGTTAGCGAAGCCGGCTAACATTAATCCGCCATGCCGGAGTACGCGGAATGCTTCCTGCCATATTGGACGAACTTCGGAGCAGAAGACATTGGAGACCGGATGGAAGATCAGGTCGAAGGACTCGTCTGCAAATGCGGACAGGTCGCGCATATCGCCCTCTACGGTGCGGATGTTCAGCCCCTCACGGGCAGCGACCTGGCGGTCGTGCTCCAATTGCGCGGGGGAATTGTCAAAGATGGTGACATTGGCTCCCAGGGCGGCGAAAACCGGACCCTGTTGCCCGCCGCCACAGGCAAGGCCGAGCAGGTTCAGCCCCTGGAAGGGTGGGAACCATTCGCGTGGCACAGGATTGGTCTCGGTCAGCAGGACGGAATATTCACCTTTACGTGCGGCAGCGATGGTTTGCGTATCAACCGGGATGGTGAATTTGTTGTTATTATCCACCTGCCGGTTCCAAGCATAACGATTGTAATCGCGCAGGTTGAGAGTTGGTTTAGGCATATCTATCTCCAGTGGTCATTATACACCGGCAAAAAAATTCCCCACGAGGATCCTCGAGGGGAAAGATTTTCTGATTACCGGTTTTGCTATTTTGTTGGCGTGGCGACCGGCCCGGCGCCGCTCCAACCGAAGTCGCGCATCATAGAAACTGCCCCGGCAGTGGACCAGATCGGGTTGCCCTGATCATCAGTGCCTGTCTGGCGGACTGTGACCACCCACCAACGGATGGTGTGAGAACTGTTGTCCTGCGGGCGGAACGTTACCGGGACGATGAACTTGGTATCAGTCACGTATTGGGTCAGCTTGCGACCGATGCCGCCGGTTACATCCAAGACCGTTACCTGGTAGCGCTCATCATCGCGCAGAGCACCCACCGATGCCCATTGCAGGGTCACGGTGTCGGCCGCCAGAGTAAACGGAGCGCCATCGGCAGGCAGGAGGAGGTTGGGAGCCGGATAAGGGGGCGGTGTAGTTGGTGTAGGTGACGGGCCGGGCGTGGCGGCGCGCATACAAAGCGGGATGGTCAACTGAGTATCAATAAAGACAGTATCTATGCTCAGTCCGTTCCAATCCTTGATGGCTTGCATTGTGACGCCATAAGCGTGGGCGATCGAGCTAAGCGTATCATCGGCCTGGACAGTGTATGTAACGGTTTGGCAGGCGGCACGGGTTGCCGCAGCAGGTTCCAAGGTTGCGGTGGGGGCGGGTGGCGGCGTAGGCGTGGGACGCGGCACCAAGATGGTTTGCCCAACTTGCAAGTCAGTGCAGTTGCTATTTAAACTATTAAGACTGACTATGGCCGAGACGGAGGAACCATACAGTCCGGCAATGGAAATACATGAATCTCCACTCTTGACCGTATAAGGAATCGGCGGTTCGGGCGTTAGTGTAGAAGTCTCTGTTGGAATGGGAGTATCGGTCGGTGTGGATGTGATAGTGACCGTTTTGGTCGGGCTGGGGATGGCGGTGCTATCTGGGAGCTTGCCGGTGCCTTTCAATGTGAAAAATAGAGCCAGCGCGCCGACAATCAGAAAGACGGCCAGGAGGCCCAGGGCAACCGGCAGGCTCAGAGTCACTTCTGGCATACGTGCCCCTTGAACATTTTTCTCTGATTTTGCTTTTGATTTGGGAGTGGCACTGAACTCGCTGCCACATACTACACAGCGAGAGGCGTTTTCGGCCAGCCGCGTACCGCAGGTGGGGCAGAGTTTGGTAGGGGTTGTTTCAGGACTCATAGTTTGGGCATTATACCATGAGGAAGATTGGCAATAGTGCTAAAGGATGAGAAACGGACTGCGCATAGAAATACCTTTTTCTTCAGGCTCCCGGGAATGATCATGGCGATAAAGTAAATTCGGGTTTAGTGTGCGTTATAATGTCCCCGTCATGAATAACAACTTTAGCCTCTATAAAACCATGCTTTTAATCCGCCGCTTTGAGGAACGGATGCTGTCAGAGTTCTCAACCGGAAAATTAGCCGGTACGACCCATGCCTGTATCGGTCAGGAGGCCGATGCGGCCGGGATTTTTTCCATTACAGAACCAGAAGATGTTGTTTTCAGCAATCACCGCTGTCACGGCCACTTTCTGGCTTATGGCGGGGAGCCATATCGTCTCGCCGCCGAACTTATGGGCAGAGCTACCGGATTGGTTGGTGGACGGGGCGGCAGCCAGCACATCCACTGGCGCAATTTTTACTCAAATGGCATCCAGGGCGGAATCGTGCCCGTCGCAGTTGGCATGGCCCTGGCTGAAAAAGTCCACGCAACCGGAAGGATCGCGCTGGTTTTCATTGGCGATGGGACCCTCGGTGAAGGGACACTTTATGAAAGCCTGAATATGGCGGCGTTGTGGAAGCTCCCCATCCTGTTCGTTCTCGAAGACAATGGCTATGCCCAAACGACACCAGTCGGAAGAAATATGGCTGGAACCATGTCCGGACGGTTTACAGCGTTTGCGATTCCGGTCTGGGAACGTGACACAACTGATGTGCTGGATATTCAATCCATGACACGCGAAACGGTCCACGCAGTACGCTCCGGGGCTGGACCTGCGAGCTTGATTCTACACACCTACCGTTTCTCCGCCCACAGCAAGGGTGATGATCTGCGTTCACCCGATGAGCTTGCCCGCATCCGCAAGTTCGACCCGCTGATCGTTCACGGCGCGCGGCTGACGACCAAAGAGTGTACAAAAGCCGAATCTGAGATCTCCGCGATAATAAACGATGCCTTTACCCGCGCGAGTGCCGACCCATTCCCCGTTCTGAGTTCTGAACATTAATGATTACAGTATTAGATCGTCTCAACTATGCCTTACATCACGCTTTGGAAACCGACGAACGTGTCTACATACTTGGAGAAGATATCCTCGATCCTTATGGCGGGGCGTTCAAGGTATCGCGTGGGTTATCCACGAAATTCCCAGAACGTGTCCTAACAACGCCCATCTCTGAGGCGGCCATTGTCGGCTTGGCGACCGGCATGGCGTTGCGCGGACTGCGCCCGGTAGCCGAGATCATGTTTGGAGATTTTGTCACACTGATTGCCGACCAATTGGTCAACCATGCTTCCAAGTTCCGCTGGATGTATGAAGAGCAGGTGCGCGTGCCAATGGTTGTGCGGACCCCGATGGGTGGCAGGCGAGGCTATGGTCCGACCCACAGCCAGTCGCTGGAAAAGATGTTCCTGGGAATACCTGGTCTGAAAGTGGTCGCACCCAATGCCCTGGGTGACCCAGCGGAACTGCTCGCAACTGCCATCGCTGACGATGACCCGGTGCTGTTCGTTGAGCACAAATTATTGTATACCTGTCCGTTGCTGGAGCCGGGGAAAGGCGAGTTGATCGATTTACAAGTCGAACATGCTGGTGGTGATTATCCTACCTTCACTCTCCGATCTACGGAGCGTGCCCGACTCACAATCGCCTGCTATGGCTATAATTTCGAACTTGCCCGCGCAGCTGCGCTCCATCTTTTAATGGAACATGAGATCTTTGTTGAAATTCTCCTTTTCTCGATACTCAGTCCGTTTGGTATACAACCACTATTCTCATCCCTGGCGCGAACCCGGAAACTGCTGACCGTCGAAGAAGGGACTCTGTCCCTTGGCTGGGGAGCGGAAGTGACGACACTCGCTGTCGAAAAGGTGGACGGGTTACAGGTCCGGCGCGTGGCTGCACTCGATTTTCCGATTGCCAATGCGAAGAGCCTGGAAGATGCCATCCTACCGTCGATGCAGGATGTTGTCAAAGCAGCGTTGGAGCTTGTAGGAAGATAAACCATTAAGGAAAGAATATTTCACCTATTTTGATGATGGAGAAAAATCCTGAAGGTATTGATGAGTTAATGTAGTCAGGGATTTATTCGTCCTTGCGCTCCTCAGAATGAGACCTGTAAAGAGAAATCATGATCAAATCCGAAATTCTCGTCCCCTTACTGAACGCTAATGAACCTGAAGCGCGGCTGATTCATATCTACTTCGAAGATGGACAAGCCATCGAAAAAGGTGCACTTCTTTTCACTATAGAAACGACCAAAGCGGCAGCAGACATTGAATCGCCGGAGACCGGGTTTGTGCGTCTGTTGGCGAAAGAAGGCGACACCGTGGCAGTGGGGGATAGTCTGGCCGTGATTACCGATACATTCGATGAACCGATCGTAATCATGCCTAGTGGTGACGCAAATGTTACCCCGGAAGAAATGCCCCCTCTGGAGACACTGCGCATAACCAAACCTGCACGCGCATTGGCCAAATTTCTTGGAGTGGACCTGGCAACATTGCCCACAGGACAACTGGTAACGGAGAAAGTTGTCCGCCAGGCTGCTGGTGCGACGGAGAAAATTGACCTTTCATTTCCCCCATCGGAAAACCCCTATTTGTTGATCTTTGGCGGCGGGGGACACGCCAAAGCCATCATGGATATGATAAAGCAAATCGGCTGCTATGCCATCGCAGGCATCCTGGATGACGATGAACTTCTCACTGGGAAGCAAGTTCTTGGAATCCAGGTTTTGGGAACGCGGGTGCTTCTTCCAGCGCTTGTTAAACAGGGTGTAATCCTGGCAGCGAACGGCGTGGGTGGGATCATTGATATTGGTGTGCGTATGCAGATTTTTGAACTACTTGAAAACGCTGGATTTAAGTTCCCCGCGTTAATCCACCCGCGGGCTACCGTAGAGCCGAGTGCTAAAGTAGGGGACGGGATACAGGTTTTTGCCAACGCGTACGTTGGATCGGACGCGGTTCTTCACCCGAGGTGCATGGTTAATACCAACGCAGTAGTTTCGCATGACTGCGAGATCGGATCATACACTCATATTGCTCCAGGCGCACTCCTGGCAGGACATGTCCACGTAGGCGAACGAACATTGGTAGGCATGGGAGTGACAACCACCATCGGTATACACATCGGTTCAGGTGTACGTATTGGCAACGGGGCTATCGTTCTCGCGAATGTACCGGATAAGATGGTTATCCAGGCGGGACGATATTGGGTCGGCAAAGCAGAATAACTTGCGTGAATAGTAAAAGATGCGGCTATCCATGGATAGCCGCATCTTTGATTCCCTACTGATTTACTCGATTAAACGTGCGCTGTGAGCCAGTCCTCCACATCCTTGAGCACGATGGCGCGCTCCGGTTCATTGAAAACCTCGTGATAAAACCCTTCGTAGATCTTGATGGTTTTATCTTTGGAAGAGGCTTTATCGTAAAGCATTTGTGCGCCGCTGGGGTCAACGAGCCTGTCGGCACTACCCTGTACGGTGATGAATGGCAGGGCAATTTTTCCCACTTCAACCGTCACGCGCTGCATCGCTTTGAGCATCTCCGCCGCCAGCCGGGCGGGAGTCTTGCCATGGAAGACCAAGGGGTCATTCACGTAGGTCTTGACCACTTCAGGATCGCGCGAGATGCCGGTAGCATCCAGAGCCAAAATGCCAGTTTTTGGCGCTATGGACGAGAGAATCTTCCCCATCGTAATGGTCATGGGGGAAATGTTTTTGGGGACTTTGATGCCGGAGGCGGAGATCACTGAGCCTTTAAATTCGGCCTGATGATCGAGCAGGTAGTAGACAGCAATCAGTCCACCCATGCTATGGCCGAGCAGGATGATGGGCTTACCTGGCTGCCAGCCTTTGATCATGTTTAGGTAAATCGTAAGGGTATCGGTGTAATCTTCAAACCGATCGACCATTTCGCGCACACCATCCGATTTCCCGTGGCCGAGATGATCCAAGCCATAGACAGCGTAATCGAGAGGCACGAAGTGGTTGACCACATTCATATAACGTCCGCAATGTTCGCCCAGCCCATGGACGATGAGCAGGACAGCCTTCACATTCCCGTCGGGGAGCCAGCCCTGGTAATAGATGCTGGCGTTCCTCACGCCCTTGAAATATCCTTCCGTGTGGTTCATAGTGTCTCCTTTCGTTGGATTCTTCAAAGATAGTATAGCACGAGATAACAGATAAATATTGATCTATAATACCTTTTCCGCCTGGTGCATCAGCCAACGCTCCAGTTCCGGGATATTCTCACTCAGGCGCGCTGCAGCTACGACAGGTAGCCAACGTCGGTACTCTTCTTCTCCGCCGGGACGCAGCTGGAAATAGCGATGTAAGTAGATAGAATGGAACAGGCGGACGATTACTTTAAGCGCTGTATTCGGTACTTGGGAACTAGCTGCCGCGCCCAGAGCGATGATCGTTGTGCGGGCCACATCAGCAAGGGGGTTGCCGCGCGACACGTCGATCCAGTCAATAACTACTGCGCGGCCGGGGGTCAGCAGGATGTTGCCAGGATGGAAGTCACCATGACAGATCTGCCTGCCATCAGGAAGGACTGACAAGGCAGCGAGTACATCGGTTTTAAGGGAGGCAGGCAAAGAATACCGTCTTGAGCGTGTCGATATTTCTGCAGCGTTAATTTTGCGCTCCAACCTACGGCGCTGGAGCGGGAGGTCGGGCCCAAGTATATTGACATGTATCTCCGAATGGAGTTAGGCGGTCAGGCGCGCCAGGGCAAAGAGTCGCCAGGGTTGTTTTTCAAGAACTTCCCACATGTTTTGTCCGGACACGCGCTCGTAAAGCAGTCTGTAGCTTCCATTAATTTGTACGATTTCACCTGCGGCTGGGACAGGCAAGCCTGCAGCATGGACGGTCTGTGCCATATGCTGTTCGAACTGAATGTTTTTCAGATCGAACCAATCAAAAAAGAGTTTGAGCACCTGATCGTTATTCCACGCGTAGAGTTCGGCTGTGCGACCCAGGGCGATGGGTTTGTCGGGCAGTTTCATCATTTTATGCGTAGGCGGATGAACTCACTAATTTCTGCGACGGATTGCCGTGCTTCCGGCAGGAATGGGTCAAAGGCCTGAAAGACGTGCCACAACCCATCCCAGACCCGTATGCGGACATCCACGCCAACGGCTTTCATCTTTTCTCCCAAACGAGTCGAATCATCTAGCAAGATTTCATCATCTCCAACATGGATAATGGTAGCGGGCAGGCCGTGCAGGTCAGCCAAGAGCGGCGAAATGAGCGGGTTGGATGGGCTTTCCTGACCAAGATAAGCCGGGGCAAACCCGGGTCCCATACTTTCATCCATGCCACCGAAGATCGGGTCAAATGCCCGGCGGGTCTGGTGGGATTCACCTGAAAATGTCAAGTCGGTCCAAGGGGAAAGAAGAAACAGCGCAGCCGGGAGAGGTTCGCCTGAATCTCTTAAACAGAGTGCAGTGGCGAGGGTCAGGCCGCCTCCGGCCGAGTCACCACCGATGGCAATATGCTGGGGTGCATATCCCCGGTCAAGCAGCCAGCGATAAGCGGCGAGGGCGTCTTCGAGTGCGGCAGGAAAAGGATGCTCTGGGGCGAGACGATAATTTGGAACAAGCAGGCGGGACATGCAGGTCAAAGCAATAGCCCCAGTCAACCCACGGTGAGTGGCTGGGGAACAAATGGTGTACCCGCCACCATGCAAGTACAAGACAGCGGTCTTAACATTGATTTTGAGAGGGACAACCCATTCAGCCTCGACCTTGTCAGCCTGAACGGATTCTTTAGTAACGCCCACAGGAAGATGGATAATCAGGTGGGCAAGAGTCTCTATTCTCCTGCGCTGTTCCAACGTGGAAAGTTGCGGGTCTAGGATGAAGAGCGCGCGTTTCACCGCCTGGCGTAGCGTTTGGATTCTTTTCTTGGACATAAGCATCCTAAAATGAAACAGTTAGATAGGTTTGATTGTTTACCATTCGAGATGAATTGAACTGCGTCTTGTGCATGAACTTTTCAGGTGACTGGTGGTGGCTGCTCGAAGTGCTCTCGTTCAATAATGCGAATGTACTCATTCCGGAGTTCATTTTCCTTTTTTAACCAGGAATCCTGGGTACCCTGCCGCCTGATCTGGGTTTACAATTCACTCAACTGGTGCTCTCATCTGCCTCCTTGTCTCGTTCAGTCTAAGGTATCATTATAAGGCGATGTCATGAAATCCTATCGTAAGGAACTCTGGTTTAATGTTCCATCCCGGAGCGGTTTTGTCAACATTACGCCCGAAGTCGAATCTGCTTTGCGAGACAGCGGTATCCGCGAGGGGCTGTGCTTGGTCAATGCCATGCACATTACCGCCTCGGTCTTTATCAATGATGCCGAGTCCGGCCTGCACCACGACTACGAAGAGTGGCTGGAAGGGTTGGCTCCGCACGAGCCTATAGACAAGTATTGGCATAACCGAACCGGGGAAGAAAACGCCGACGCCCATCTCAAACGACAAGTCATGGGTCGTGAAGTGGTCGTCGCAGTGACCAATAACTGCCTGGATTTTGGTCCCTGGGAGCAGATTTTCTATGGCGAGTTTGATGGGCAGCGCCGAAAGAGGGTGCTGTTGAAAATCATTGGTGAGTGAAAGCAACACCGAGAAGAGCAAAGTGTTCACTTATCAGAAGTTCGATTACCTCTGAAAATAAGGAGTCTCTTTACTATGAAACGGTTACGCTGGTACGATTACATTTCCATCAATCTCTTCTGGCTCGGCCTGAACATCCGTAATACCGCCCTGGGTTCGATCTTCATGCCTTACCTAGTGGGCATCTTCGCACCGGAGGCGATCAAGAACACCGCCCTGGGAGCCATGCGCTCGGCAGGACTGGTGATCGCCATGCTGGTGCAGCCGGCGGCGGGCTTGCTGAGCGACCGGTCAACCTCTCGTTTCGGGCGGCGCAGGCCATACATCCTGGTCGGGGCATTGTTCGATTGTCTGTTCCTGGCCGCGATCGCCCTCTCATGGAACTACTGGGCCTTGTTGATCGCCATCCTGCTTATCCAGTTCTCTTCCAATATTTCGCATGGCCCGTTACAGGGATTGATCCCGGACCTGGTGCCGGAAGATCAGCGCGGGCGTGCTTCGGCAATCAAAGCCATCATGGAACTGCTACCAATCATCCTGGTCGGGTTAACGATTGCCAAAATGGTCGGTGCTGGCCAACTGGACTGGGCTATTTTTGCCACCGGACTCTCTTTACTAGTGGTCACCCTCATTACAGTGATTTTTGTGAAGGAAACAACGCTTCAGGTGAAACCAACCACCCCTTTCTGGCCTCCGATGGTGCGTGTGCTCGGAATGCTGGGCGGACTGCTCGCTGGCGGCCTGGCTGGAGTCTTGGGCGGCGGACTGGTGGGTGGGCTGGCCTGGATGGTCACACGGATGTTGGGGAGTCAGTCCATGGCCATTGCAGTGGGTGTTGGCGTAGGTGGGGCGATGGCGATGATCGTCGCTGTGGTGGCTGGTGTTTGGACGGGGTGCCTGGGCACGTTGGGCCAAGACGCGCGCAAACTGCCATCCTTTGTCTGGTGGATTGCCAACCGGTTGATGTTCCTGGCGGCAGCCACCTCTCTACAGGGCTCCATCTTCTATTTCGTGATGTATGCCTTCAAGCTGACCAATGAAGAAGCTTCGAGCCTGACAGGTACATTGACATCGGTGATTGGCGTCTTCATTTTGATCTCGGCATTGGCGAGCGGCTGGCTTTCAGACCGCTTGGGACGAAAGCGATTGGTGCTTATCAGTGGCATCGTGGCGGCGGCAGGCAATGTTTTGTTGTTGATCACCATTTGGGTACCAAACCTAACTATCGTTTACATTGCTGGTACGATCATCGGGCTGGCAACAGGGATGTTCATGACCGCCAACTGGGCACTCGGTACAGACCTCGTGCCTGCGGAAGAAGCCGGGCGATATCTTGGCATCTCAAACCTGGCCGGGGCAGGGGCGGGCATCGTCGGCGCGGGCATCGGTGGGCTTGTGGCAGACGCCATCAACCATTATTATATGGGGTTAGGCTATTTCGCTATTTTTGCCGCCTATGCAGTGCTCTTCGCTTTGAGCTCGGTTACCCTGTTTTGGGTCAAAGGGAGTGAAGAGAGTCTGTGACACCAGCAGGGGACCTTCCTGAAAGGATATCAGAATATGATGCAGATTCGGCGCTTTGGTCGGAGTGAACACTTGAGCACCATCGCCATCTTCGGCGGAGCGGCTTTCTGGGAAATCAGCCAAGAGCAGGCTGACCGGGTGATGGAATTGGTGATCGACCACGGTGTAAACCACATTGACGTGGCGCCGTCCTACGGGCAAGCGGAGGAACGAATTGGACCATGGATGCGGCGCGAGCGTGGACGCTTCTTCCTGGGCTGTAAAACAATGGAACGCACGCGGGCGGGTGCCTGGAGCGAATTACGGGAATCGCTCAAGCGATTGCAGAGCGAGTCTTTTGATTTATACCAATTGCATGCCATCACCAGTTTCGATGAATTGGATGCAGTTACAGCTCAGGGTGGCGCGTTGGAAGCACTGGTGGAAGCCAGGCAAGCAGGATTGATCCAACATATCGGTATAACCGGGCATGGAGTGAATACCCCAGAAATTTACCTAGAAGCACTAAATCGTTTCGACTTCGACTCGGTCACGTTCCCGCTGAACTTTGTCCAGGCCGGTAATTCGAAGTATTACCAGTCAGCAGTTGAACTTATCCGCCGGTGCCGTATCAGGGATGTGGGTTTGATGGTTATCAAGTCCATCGCGAAGGGGGCGTGGGGGGAAAAAGAAAAGACTCATACCACTTGGTACGAACCGTTTCCTGAAATAGAGTTGATCCAACGGGCGGTAAATTTTGTGCTCTCGCACGACATCACTGGCATCTGTATGGCAGGAGATATCCGCTTGCTCCCGCTGGTGCTCAAGGCCTGTGAAAATAATGTCCCGTTGTCTCTTGAAGAAAGGGAAAAGTTGATAGAATTCGGGCGGAAGTATCAGCCTTTGTTTGTGTAGATGGTATAAACACTCTTAGCATCAGGATTGTGGTGGGAGACGGGGAATCTTGAAATGATCTCCATGTCGAAAAAGAGATTGCTTCGACAGAAAGTCACTATCTCGTAACGAAACCGTCGTGGGTTCAGCTTTCCGACTTATCTTCCACCAGCGTCATTACTTTAAACGCCTCGGCATATTCCAGACCATGACCCTTGCCTTCTTCTGCAGCCCACTCGCGGATCATTTTCTCGGGATCCCAATCCCCCAGTTGACTGATGTGTTTCTCTAACGCAGAGATTTTAATCCCAATCGTCCCGGCGATATCAACCCAAGTGTCGGACTTCTCCGATCCATGAACATACAGGCGTTTAACCTTGTGTGGCTCGTAACCTTCTGTGAGTAATTCCATAAAGATGAGCCGCGTCTCGGAGGATGGAAAGACCGCATACAGGGCGGCCTGGGCGGCAGCGCGGTGATCGGGGTGGTTGATATAACCGTTGCCATAAAACACACCCTGCGGGTCGCCGGTAACAACCGCCTCTGGTTTGTACCGGCGGATGAGCCGCGTCAGGTCGCGGCGCAGGTTTAGGGTCGGTTCCAGTTCACCATCCGGATAATGCAGGAAGACTGTCTCATGGATGCCGAGTACAGAATTCGCGCTGGACTGCTCAGCTTCGCGCAAACGGGCAAGTTCAAGCTTATAGCTGCCATCCCTGGACGGTTCGTTCGACCCAGACTCACCACTGGTAACGATAACAGACATTACCTCGCACCTGGCCTGCACCCAGCGGGCCAGTGTACCGGCAACGGTGAATTCCTGGTCGTCCGGATGGGCTTGGATAGACATCGCTCTTTTGGGGAAATATTCTTTTTCGCTCATAGTGATGATTGTACCTGATCCATACTGCGAAAACGAAACAGAAATCTATCAAAAGCTTCTGATATCGACGGTTGGTTAGGGCCAAGAATCATTCCCTACCCCGTTTCTGTTCCGGCTCCATCCGCGGCGCGACAAATATAGATTTCAGGTTTAAGACCGGTCTTCTGAGTGTAACCAATAGCCAAGTCGCGAGCAAATGCTTCGACAGCATCCCCGGCAACCAGGTTGACTGTGCAACCGCCGAAACCGGCTCCGGTCAGACGCGCCCCATAGCAGCCCGGTAACGATTGGGCCAAAGCCGCCATCACATCCAGTTCGGGGCAGGAGACCTCATACAAGTCACGCAGACTGGCGTGGCAGGCGTTCATCAGTTCCCCAAACCGAACAACGTCGTTCTTATTGAGTAATTCGACCGCCTGCTCGGTGCGGGCAATTTCCTCGACGATGTGTTGGGCTCGCTTTGCCACGATAATCGGCAGGCGGCTAGCATAACGGTGAAATTCATCCACATGCACGTCCCGAAGCGTTCGAATCCCAGGAAGATAATCCTGTAAAATCCGCACGGCTTCTTCACAGGAAGCGTGACGTTCATTGTATGCACTACCCGTCAATGACCGGCGTATGGAAGTATCTGCAATGACGATGAAGGCCTTCTCCGGCAGGTGCACCGTCCGCCATTCCAACGAACGGCAATCGAGATAAAGCAGACGGTCTTTTACACCACAAGCCGAAGCGAACTGATCCATGATCCCGCAGTTAACGCCTACGTATTGGTTCTCAGCCTTTAAGCCTATCTTTGCCATTTGGATGGGTGCGACCGTCCAGCTACCGAGTTTTTCCCAGGCTACGCCAAAGGCCATCTCGACCGAGGCTGAAGAACTCAACCCCGCCCCGCGTGGCACATCCGATGCGAATACAGCCTCCATTCCAGGCGTGCCCAGTCCAGCAGTGTTCATGCTCCACATCACCCCAGCCGGGTAACGCGCCCAAACTGAGAGCTCCGCACCAGTTAAATCCTGCCTCTCAAGAACGGTTTGACAGTCGAATGATGTTTCCTCATCCAGATCGAGTGCCAAGAGGGTGGAATGCAACGACATGGATTTCCGGAAAGCAACCAACGTATCCCGGTCAATCGCGGCGGGAAGGACGAATCCTTCATTATAATCAACATGTTCACCGAGCAGGTTGACCCGCCCCGGGGCACGCGCAAAAAACTCCGGAACCTCTCCGAAGCGCTGACGAAAGGCTGCAAAAACGCGTTGTCGAAGATCCATGATCAAACCTCGAAACAAAGATGTTTCATAAAAAGAGGCGTGAAGGCTGCCTGTGAGGTCAGTTCCATGTAACTGATCTGCCCAGCAATTGTCTCGGCTTCCCGGCGCTTGTCCAGCGAAACGAGCATCTGTTTCGCCCCCATTCCGGCAGCATTGCCCACCTGACGGAAGCGCTCCAGCGGCAACGGTGGAAACATCCCAGTGCGAACGGCTGAATGCAGGTCGAGGTATGTACCAAATGCCCCGGCCACGATGAACTCGTCCAGGTCGGCGTATGTCAGGCCAGCGTTTTGAAGAAGGATTTCCACTCCGACCCGGATGGCAGATTTGGCCAACTGGATCTCGTGAACATCCTTGCGGGTGACAACCAGGTCTCGGCCCAAACCTGCCTGAGCAGCGGGCACAAGTACAAGCTCGGATCCGGAAATTGTTTTCAACCTCCCGGTCGGGCTAATTAGCCTACCATCCTGTAATGCTGCGACCACATCCAAAATCCCTGAGCCGCAAATACCAACCGGCGGTAAGTTATCAATGCTTTGCCAGAGGATCTTCCCGTCGGACCAGCGGGCGCGCTCAATGGCTCCGGGCGCGGCGCGCATGCCTTCATAGATATGCGCGCCCTCGAAAGCTGGACCGGAAGCGCACGAGCAGCAGGTAATTTTGCTGTTCGCTGTCAGACTGATCTCGGTGTTCGTGCCAATGTCCACAGCGATAATGTTGCGTGTCGATTTCCATGTTTCGGTCGCCAGTAGCATGGCGATGTGATCCGCCCCCACGTACCCCGCAATCACTGGCGGCAGATAGACATTTGCCCCAGGGCCCAGATTCAATCCTAGTTCGCTGGCAGGAATGGTCAATTGCCGGGTAATGGCTGGGGTGAAGGGAGCATACCCGAGTTGTTCCACCGGCAATCCGGCGAATAAGTGGTGCATGATTGTATTACCGACCAGTACTGCGTCCAAGACAACTTCTGGAGAGATGTATACATTGGCGCACATCTCTGCCAGTAATTTATTCAGCGTTTCCACGAGAACTTCCTGGAGTTTTTTTGCCCCATACAGTACTCGACCGGCATATGCGATGCGGCTGATGACATCCTCGCCGAATGCGATTTGTGGGTTCATCGCCCCGGCTTTGGCTACCGTTTCTCCGGTTTCAAGATGGATAAGATAGGCTGCCAGCTTGGTTGTGCCGATATCCACGGCCAGACCATATGCACCCGGCGTAAGCACTACCGGATTGACGATGATTTGAGTCTCCAACCCTTCCACTTGCAAGCGCTGTTCGCTTGTGAGGGACTCAGGTGGGATGTCGAGTTTTACATCGCTGGCTGGTTCGGCCTGACAGGCTAGGCGGTATCCAGCAGCCAGTTCCAGATAACTCAGAGCAATTTGCTCCACCAGCGTGGGTGGAGTTAATCTCCCAGCAACCAATCGGAGGCGACATTCCTCACACGTCCCCGCGCCTCCACAGACGGAAGCCAGTCCCACCCCGGCGGCTTGGGCTGCGTCCAGGAGAGTCTGCCCAGGATGTGCTTCAACGCGCCGTCCGAGCGGTTCAAAGTCTATAATGAAGGTCTCAGGCATGTCGATAGCGACACCTCTCGCTGAGGCTGCAAAGTGCGCATAGATCAGTCTGGATCATTTCCGGCCCGATACCGACTACAAACGAGATGGATTTCTTCGGAACCATCATCCCACCAGAGGTAAGTTTGATCCCGGCCCGGGACTGATCGAGCAAGGCAAAAATCTGCGGATGCCCGATTTCTACCGGCCATTCCGATTCGCCGGGACCTAGCGGTGTAGATGCTGTCAGGCCTGCTGCCTGCGCCTTTTCCCCAATGTGTATGCAGACTTGTTCGCCAAGGTTCTCCACTGCAGCGTTACCAAGGCCATCAAGGGCTAATCCGAGGAGTGGATCCTTTTCCATCCAAGTAAAGGCAAGTTCTTCCACCTCTTGGCCGATGGTGCATACCACTAGGGTGACCTGTTCTGCCCCCGCCAAGTGGCGCGCTATCAGCGGGCTGGCGAGTTCTTTCCCACCCTGGAAAAGTATCCGATCGTGGCGATGTTCGACAACTCTGATCGTGTGGATGAGCGCAGCCGGATGAATTCTTGTAAACCCTTCGTGAAGAGCGGCTGAAGCAGCCTTCAGCAAGGTTGGTTTTTTTGCGCGAACAACTGTCGGATCCGCGCCTTCGCCGCGCAGAACATCGTCTTCGCTGAGAGTGAAGTTAAAATTTTCGATAAGTTCCATCAGGATGATTTTACCCCATACCCGCCTCCACCCGGTGTGGAGATCGATAGAATATCCCCCGACCGCAGTTCCGCGCTCCCCTTTCCCGGAAGCTGTATTACTTCCCCACCTCGGATGAGCAAATTCTCACCGATCTTGCCGGGCTCTCCGCCATCAAGTCCATAGGGAGGATACTTTCGCCGTTAGGTGAGCAGCGTGACCTGACAGTTGTTCAGCACCTGGAGCTCGCGGACAATGCCATCTCCGCCGCGAAATTTGCCGTCCCCACCTGATCCTTTACGGATCTCATAACGGAGAACGCGCAGCGGATAAGCATATTCCAGAGCCTCGATGGGGGTATTGAGCGTATTCGTCATGTGCGAATGGAGAGCGGATGGCCCATCGGAGTTGGGCCTTGCTCCCATCCCACCGCCGATGGTTTCGTAGTAAGTGAAGAGCCGGCTCTCACCCTCTACCTTTCCTCCTGCAATGGAGAGGAAAGACTGCCCACCGATGGTGACATTATTCATTGTTCCCTGGCTAGCCGCCGGGATCTTCTCCGGGCAGGCCTGAGCCAGAGCACCAAGCAATACATCCACAATGCGCTGGGAGGTTTCCACATTCCCACCCGCGACTGGTGCGGGTGGCAGGGCATTGACAACCGTCCCCGGTGGAGCTATGACTTCCAAGGGAGCCAGACAGCCAGAGTTGTTGGGCACATCCAGTTCGAGCAGGCAGCGGAACACATAATAAACTGCCGAAAGGGTGATGGCATAGACGGCGTTGACGCTGCCAGTCTGCTGCGAGGCGGAACCGGTGAAATCTACTTTGGCGGAATCGCCTCGGATGGTCACAGTAACTGTGATCGGCACGGGCCGGTCATTCACACCATCATCGTCCAGTTGATCGGTGAAACGGTATTCACCAGCAGGTAGAGATTTGATCAAGCGGCGGGTCATCCGTTCGGTGTAAGCAAGAAGCTGGACTTCAGCATCGGTTATTTCTTTCCAGCTGTAATGGGAAACCATTTCTGCCAACCGCTCCGCTCCGCGCTGGTTTGCAGCAATCTGTGCCGACAAGTCACCACGGCGCTCCTGCGGCGTACGGACATTCGCTAAAATTAGTGCGAGAATATCCTGATCCATCCGGCCTGATCTAATCAGTTTCACCGGTGGGATGATCAAGCCCTCCTGAAATATCTCGCGTGCCACCGGCATGGAGCCAGGTGTCATCCCGCCGACATCCGCGTGATGAGCGCGGCTGGCAACAAAACCAATTAGAGATTCATTCACCACAGGGTTCACAGTGGTTATAGAGAATAATTTGGGTTTTTCCGCGCTTTCAATGTATTCCGTGGGGAGAAAGACAGGAGAAACCATAGTGATGTCTGGCAGATGCGTCCCGCCGCGGAAGGGATCATTCAAGACGACCACATCACCTGGTTGTAGATCTCCAGCGAAATGTTCAATTGCCGCCTTGACCGAAAGGGGCATTGAACCCAGGTGCACCGGGATGTGGGCTGCTTGTGCAATCATCCGACCAATTTCATCGAATATGGCGCAGGAATAATCCCTCCGCTCTTTGATGTTGGGAGAGTAGCTGGCCTTGCGCAGCACTGTACCCATTTCTTCGGCAATCGCCGCGAACAGATTCTTGTAAATTTCAAGTCGAATCGGATCGTAGTTCATTGTCCCACCTCGATTAGCAAATCATCGAATTCATCCACTTCAGCCCGATCAATAGGACCAATCAGGATGGTCGTATCGGAACGGACAACGACAGCCGGACCCAGTATTCGGTTACCCGGTTCCAGCGACTCCGCCCGGAAAAAGGGCGTTTCGAGACGGCCTTCTGTGAAGACAACGTGCCGGGAATCGAGATAGGCCGAGATTGGATTTGAACCCTGATAAGGACGCGGCGAAAGGGGCGGAGGAGCACCCTGACCAATTGCGCGCACCCGCAAATTCACCACTTCAACCGGCAAATTAATATTCGCGTAACCATATTGATGCTCGTGCTGACGGTGAAAATCGGCATAAATGGTTTCGCTGAAGGGGACAATCAATTCGTATGATTGGCCATGGTAACGCATATCGAGGAAGCGCTCGATGCGGATTTGCTCTGCTGGTACACTCTCGGCTAGAATTTCACTGAAACCGCGTTCGGCAAGTGTTTCCAATTGGGAAAACAGGTATTGAATAGGCGTACTTCCGGGAAGCATAACAGTACGGGTGTAATCTTTAATTACATCCGTAGCCAACATGCCAAAGGCAGAAAGGGTGGATGCCAGCGGCGGGACAAGAACGCGCGGGATGCCCAGTCTACGGGCCAGGTCAACGGCATGGAGTCCGCCTGCACCACCAAAGGAGAGCAAAGTGAAGCTGCGCGGGTCATGGCCGCGCTCCACCGATATGAGGCGCAGGGCGCGTTCCATGTGAACGTTGGCGACCGCTACTACACCCAGTGCGGCTCGCTCATCGTTCAAATCCAATTTCTCCCCAAGTTTCGCCAGCGCAGAATAGGCGCGGGATGCATCCAGCGGCATTTGTCCACCCAGGAAATGTTCGGCGGACAGTCGACCCAGAACAAGGTTCGCGTCGGTGACAGTTGGCAAGTCGCCGTGTCCATAGCAGGCCGGACCGGGATCCGCACCTGCCGATTCGGGCCCAACCCGCAGCGCTCCGCCCGCGTCTACCTGGGCGATGGAACCGCCGCCCGCGCCGATGGTGTGGATGTCCAACAGCGGGATGTGGATGGGGAATCCGCTGACGACTGCTTCGGTAGTAACCTGCGGTTTCCCGTCAATCAAGGAGACGTCCGTGGACGTACCGCCCATGTCGAAACCAATCAGGCGGATGCCACCAGCAGGGGCGATGAGTTTGCCAACGTATTCGCAGCCTACCACGCCGCCTGCCGGTCCCGATAGGATACAGCGTACGCCAAACTTGCGTGCCTCAGCGGGGTTTATATTTCCGCCATTTGATTGCATAACACGCAAACGCGTCTGCGGGTCGAGTGCCTGTTCGAGGTGTGAAAGATATTTATCCAATATAGGTGAAACATAGGCGTTAATGGCCGTGGTACTGGTGCGTTCATATTCCCGGTATTCAGGGAGAATCTCGGAGGAAAGGGAAACCAGAAAACCAGCGGAGCGTAGTTCTGCCGCGATCGCCTGCTCGTGTTCCGGATGTAAGAAAGAAAACAACAGACAAACTGCCACTGACGATACATTGTGTGCTTTGAGGGCGGGTATGAGTGATGTTACCTGGCGTGGATCAATTGCCTGCAGAGTCTCTCCGGTGTGGGTGACGCGCTCGTTCATTTCGAAACGAAGTTCGGATGGGATGAGAGGCGGAGCAGGGTCGGCAAAAAAATCATAGAGAGAGGGACGGTTCTGGCGTCCAATCTGGAGGACATCGCGGAAACCGTGCGTGGTGACCAGTGCTGTCTGAGCTCCTTTACGCTCCAGCAGGGCATTGGTAGCGACCGTTGAGCCATGGATGACGGTGGCATTTTGTGTGCCTTGTTCCGTGAAAATCCTCTTCAGGCCTTCCAGGACTGCCATCGCCGGGTCGCTGGGAGTGGAGAGAAGTTTAAAGGTCTGGATATGATGTGAAGCAGGATCGTAGACAACAAAATCGGTAAACGTCCCGCCGATGTCAATGCCAATTTGAAGTGATGTCATGGGTAGATTATAACTTCAGTCGTTTGACATCCTCCGATATTGGCACTAAACTGGTGGTAATCCGGAGGTACCATGCAGACTGAATTGACCCGACCTGGCCCTTTGCTGAATCCCGATGGCCATCTTGCCCAAGTTGGTTGGGCGCGCCAACCCCTGCTGGACTGTAACCTTGAAGCTGTCCGCTTCTATACTCTGCGACCCTTCCAGCGTTTTCGCCTCAAGCGCTGGGATTATTACGCGATCTTTACCCCGAAGCATTTCTTTTCCGCCACCATCGCGGACCTCGGGTATGCCGGCAATATCTTTGTCTACAGCATGGATTTCGAGACTAATGAACTCCATGAGGAGGGTTTGGTCATCCCCTTGGGAAAAGGTGTGGAACTACCACGTAACAGCACGGAAGGCGACAGCCACTTCGAGAATGGGAAGGTAAATCTGACCTTCAGCCTGCATCATGACCAAAGAAATTTATCTGTTTCCTGGCCGGGGTTCCATGAAGGGCGAGGCATCCAAGCTGATATCGAATTGGCCTGTTCGCCGGGTATCGAGTCGATGAACATTGTTATCCCGATCGGGAGGAATCGTTTCTACTACAATCGAAAGGTCAATTGTCTACCTGCCAGCGGGCAGATCAAATACGGTGATACCACCGAAGTGCTCAATCCAAAGAGCTGCGCCGGTTCCCTGGACTGGGGGCGCGGCGTCTGGGAGTACCAGTCATACTGGAACTGGGCCAGCGCCTCTGGCTTTTTACCTGACGGGCGGATGGTAGGAATTAATCTCGGTTGCGGCTTTGGCGACCTGTCGAAAGCTGGCGAGAATGCACTTATCCTGGAAAACCGCATCCATAAATTGGAACAGGTCAAGTTCGATTACGTTTCCGGTGATTATATGAAACCCTGGAAATTCACCGATACTGAAGGCCGCCTGGAAATGGTCTTCACGCCGGTCAAGGACCGTACAGCTCGGACCAATCTGGGCATCATCACCAGTGAAGTACACCAGATGTTTGGGCACTATAATGGCAAAGCCATCAGCGATAACAGCGAGGTAATTCAAATTAAGGATCTAATTGGATTCGCCGAAGAACATCATGCCAAGTGGTAGAACAAAGGAGACCCAATGAAGCCACAATCAGCCCTGTCCCCCAAAATATGGACCGCGATTATCCTGCTCGCCTTCTCAGGCCAATTGGCCTGGGGAGTGGAGAACCAATACTACAACACTTTCATGTACAACAAGATCACGCCTGACCCGCGTCCGATCTCCTGGATGGTGGCAGCCAGCGCGGTGGCGGCTACGCTGACGACCATCCTGATGGGTACACTCTCCGACCGGACCCGAACCCGCTGGGGCCGACGGCGTCCATTTATTTTGTTCGGATATGTGGCTTGGGGACTCTTCACGGCGATTTATCCTCTGGCTTCCTTCTTTCACCCGGTAATGCTGGCAATAGGCATGGCGATCCTGTTCGATTGTGTAATGACCTTCTTTGGATCCACAGCCAATGATGCATCCCTGAATGCCTATATTACCGATGTAACCACATCTGAGAATCGCGGCCGGGTGATGAGCGTGGTTGAGATCCTAACCTGGGTTGCCATTCTGGTCGTCTATGGAGGGTCCGGGCCGATCATCGATCACTGGGGATACTTTGTGTTCTTCTACCTGATAGGTGGGCTGGTGCTTGTCCTTGGTCTGGTGGGCAGTTCATTTGTTCACGAGGAACCAGTGACCGAAAAACCTCAGGGAACGTACTGGCACCAGTTGGCTGATAGTTTCCAATGGAAGAACCTGGTTGCCAACCGCGATTTCTTTATGGTCTTGATCGGTATCTCGCTGTGGGCAATTGCGGAGAACATCTTTTTCCCGTATCTCATTATTTACCTCCAGCACTACGTTCAATTGGACACGACCAGTTCATCCATCACCATAGCAGCCTGTATCCTGATTGGCGGGATCGCATTAGCCTATCCGCTTGGCTTATTGGTGGATCACTGGGGACGCAAACCAGTGGCGCTGATCGCGGTCGGCGCAGAGATGGTCGGATTGATCCTGTTCTCGCTGACCAAGACGCTCGTTCCTTTGGTGATCACCGGCATCCTGTGGCTGGGACCACTCACTGCCTGGACAATTTCAACCGGCACCTGGAGCAAGGATCTGTTCCCCGAAGACAAACGCGGCCAGTTCGCGGGATTTTACCTGTTCTTCTGGGTGATGCTACCGATGATCCTCGGTCCGCTGACAGGGAGCTGGCTGGGAACGCATTTTGGCATCCCAACCGTTATAGACGGGCAGGCCGGTTACATCCCAACACCAATTTTGTTCCAGGTGGCCGGGGTAGCAACGCTTCTGGCGGCAATCCCGCTGTGGTTTGTAAAAGAAAAGAAAGCATAAGCCCTCAACCCCGGCCCCTCTCCCAAAGGGGAGAGGAGCGCAAAGGATTGAATATGAACTGGCAACCCGTCCCCGGGAATATCATGACCCGCTGGGCGAAGGATGTAACCCCTGAGAACGCATGGAGGGAATACCCACGACCGCAGTTGACGCGCCCAAAATGGCTAAACCTGAACGGGCTGTGGGAATATGCCATAACGCCTAGAACACAGGATGTTGCGCCTGAATTTCACAAGCAGATCCTTGTTCCATTTCCTATCGAGTCGGCGCTCTCGGGCGTCAAACACCGGCTTCAAAGCGATGAGCGATTATGGTACAAGCGGACATTTTCCATCCCACGTGCGTGGCGCGAAAAACGCATCCTGCTCCACTTTGAGGCGGTGGACTGGGAAGCGAAGGTCTCCGTCAACGACCGATTGGTGGGAGAACATGTCGGAGGATATATACCATTCTGGTTTGACATCACCGATGTGCTTGAAAATAGTGAAAACGAATTGATCCTCTCAGTCTGGGACCCAACAAACACATCCTGGCAGCAGCGCGGTAAACAAGTGCTTAATCCCAAGTCCATCTGGTACACAGCCGTTTCGGGCATCTGGCAGACGGTCTGGCTGGAACCTGTCCCACAAACATATATTACCGGATTGAAAATCACGCCGGATGTGGACTCGGGGACGGCCAGAGTAAAAGTCAATCTGGCCGGAACGCAAACAGGCGCAGGAGAGGTACGTGTCAGAGTGATGGAGACGGGGATGTTAATTGCTGCAGAAGAAACAAACTCAGCTGAAGCGGAGGTCAGTGTCCCGATTCCCAACCCAAAGTTATGGAACCCAGATTCGCCACATCTTTATGATCTGGAAGTCACGATGGGGGAGGACAAGGTCGGCAGTTATTTTGGGATGCGTAAGTTCAGTATGGAGGGTGGGAGGCTGTGCCTGAACAACCAACCGTTGTTCCAGTTTGGGCCGCTGGACCAAGGTTACTGGCCGGACGGGTTGTACACACCACCCACTGATGAGGCCATGCGCCGGGACATTGAACTGGTGAAACGGCTGGGCTGCAACATGTTGCGCAAGCATGTCAAGGTGGAACCGTCACGCTATTATTATTATTGTGACCAATTGGGATTGATCGTCTGGCAGGACATGCCGAACGGTGGCAAGGCGGTCGGCGATGTAGCTTCGTTCCTGACGATCCTGTTTGGTTCGCGCAGGCGGGATCGGAATTATCGTTACGCCGGGCGGGAGGACAAAGGTTCACGTCGGGAATACCGCTGCGAGTTGCAAGAGATGGTGGACCATTTGCACAACTTTGCCTGCATAGGGATATGGGTGCCATTCAACGAAGGCTGGGGGCAGTTTAATGCGAAAGCGACCGCTGAGTGGCTTAAGGAATACGACCCGACCCGGCTTGTGGACCATGCCAGCGGCTGGTTCGACCAGAGCGCAGGGGACTGCAAGAGCCTGCATGTCTATTTCAAGGAACTGCCGATCATCCGACCGGAAAAGAGGCGCGCGACGGTACTCTCGGAGTTCGGTGGCTACAGTCTCAAGGTGAGTGAGCATCTTTGGAACCCGTTGACTGAGTTTGGGTATAAAAAATTTTCCAATTCTGAAGCGCTGACCGATGCTTACATTTCCTTGCTTGAAAGCCAGTTGCAGCCGTGTATTGATGCCGGTCTCTCAGCGGCGGTGTACACACAGACAGCGGATGTGGAGATCGAGGTTAACGGTTTTGTCACCTATGACCGAGAGGTAGAGAAGATGGATTTTGAGGAGGTGCTGGAGGCGCACCGGAGGCTATGGAAGCAAGGAATGTAGTACCCTTGGCCGGCAGTTCGTAGAGAGTTTACAAACCGACCATGCCAGTGAAATAAATCCACTTCACAAAGTATAATTGTCGCATGTCCAAAACCAAATTTACTTATCCCATTACCCCCACCTGCAACCAGGTTGATGATTACCACGGTACACCGGTCGCTGACCCGTACCGATGGCTGGAAAATGTTGACTCGCCCGAAACGCGCGCATGGGTCAATGCCCAGAATGAATTAACTTTCGGATATCTGGAACAAATCCCGGCGCGTGACCGGCTGCGCAAGCGTCTGACCAACCTGTGGGATTTTAGCCGCGCCATGACAATCCATCACCGAGGCAGCCGTTACTTCCAGTTTCGCAACAGCGGCCTGCAGAACCAGGAGGTAATGTATGTCATGGAGAATCCCACCGCAACCGGACACGTACTGCTAGATCCCAACGTACTCAGCGAAGATGGAACAGCAGCCTTGAATACCTGGTCGGTCAGCGAAGACGGAAAATGGCTGGCGTATGCGATCTCCCATTCCGGCTCCGACTGGGTAGATTGGCGCATCCGTAACGTTGAAAGCGGGGCAGACCTCCCGGAAACGCTGGAATGGAGCAAATTCAGCAGCGCAGCCTGGGCGCACGACCATAGCGGTTTTTATTACTGTCGCTATGCCACCCCAGCCGAAGGGGAAGTGTATCTGGAAGCCAACTACAACCAGACTATCCACTTTCACCGCCTCAACACCCCGCAGAGTGACGATATTCTAATTTATGCCCGGCCGGATCAGCCCGAATGGGGTTTTGGACCCGAGATCAGCAACGATGGGCGTTACCTGGTCATGGTCGTCTCACAGGGTTCAGACACACGCAACCGCTTCTTCTACAAAGACCTGAAGGTGAATAGCGATGTGGTCGAACTCATCCCTGATCTTGAAGCTGCTTATTACTTTATTGGCAACGACGGCCCTCTATTCTTTTTCCGAACCGATAAGGATGCCCCGAAAAGTCGCCTGATCGCCATAGATGTCAACCGGCCTGAACTCCCCAAATGGAAAACACTCATCCCGGAGGGTAGCGACACGCTCGAAGCGGTTGTAATTATCAACAACCAATTTGTCACGATCTACCTGCACGATGCGCATGAATTGCTCAAGCGTTTTGCCCTGAACGGCAGACCGCTTGGAGATATCCAACTCCCCACACTCGGTTCGGTGACTTATGGTTACGAATCCACGCTGGCTGGCCGCCGCGAGGACTCTGAAATGTTCTATCTTTTCCACTCCTTTGCCCATCCAGTGACCGTTTTCCGTTACGATTTCGAGGCTGGGAAAAGCGAGGTGATTTTCAAACCTTCCATCCAGTTTGACTTCAGCCATTATGTCACGCGGCAGGTCTTTGTCACCAGCAAGGACGGGACGAAGGTTCCAATGTTCCTCGTCCATCGGACAGACATGAAAACGGATGGCCAAAACCCGACGCTGCTCTATGGCTACGGTGGATTCGACATCTCGCAGACGCCGGTCTTTGCCGTCAGCCGGCTAGCCTGGTTGGACATGGGCGGTGTGTACGCAGTGGCTATCTTACGCGGTGGGGGGGAGTATGGCGAGGAGTGGCACAGAGGTGGGATGATCCAAATGAAACAGAACGTTTTTAATGACTTTATTGCCTGTGCGGAGTGGTTGATCAACCAAAAAATCACTTCCACTCCCAAACTGGCAATCGAGGGCCGGTCCAACGGTGGACTCTTGGTTGGCGCGTGCATGACCCAGCGCCCGGACTTGTATGGAGCCTGTCTGCCAATCGTGGGCGTGATGGACATGCTGCGTTTCCATAAATTCACCATAGGCTGGGCCTGGGTCAGCGATTACGGCTGCTCCGACAAACCGGACGAATTCAAGACCCTTTATGCATATTCCCCCTACCATAACCTAAAGTCCGGTACGAAATATCCACCCACGCTGGTCACGACCGGCGATCACGACGACCGTGTGGTACCAGGACACTCGTTCAAATTTACCGCGCGTCTGCAAGCTTGCCAGGCGGGCGAGTCGCCGATCTTGATCCGAATCCAGACCAGAACGGGTCATGGAGCCGGGAAACCAATGACCATTTTGATCGAGGAACTGGCAGATATTTATGCGTTTTTAGTGAAAAACCTGAGAATGGAGTGAGGTGGGAATAGGATTTCCGCGGCAGGAGGTGTTTGAAGCATAATAAATCCGCCCGGGCTGGTTCTCTGCCGGGCGGATGGATTGTCCTAAACAAGGCGGACACGACACCGCTAAATCTGAGAAGAGCCTATAATTCTGAAGTGGTTTTCACAAATTCAAGCACTTCACCTATTTTAGCGAATGCCATTGCGGTCACCGTATCGGCTCCGCCATAATAGATGGCAATCCGTCCGGTTGGCTCATCATAGAGAGTCGCGCAAGGGAAGGCCACATTCGGCACATCACCTACGCACTCATAATACGTTTGAGGGGAAAGCAAGTAGGGACCGCCACGATGGAGCACTTTCCAGGGCTGCTCCAAATCGAGAAGGGCGGCACCAAAACTATAGACGAACCCGTTACAGGAAGTCAGCACACCGTGGTAAAACAACAACCAGCCCTCGGGTGTTTCGATAGGTATAGGTCCGGCTCCAATCTTAGTGCCTTGCCAGCCACCCTTGATGCCCATCACGAAGCGGTGTTCCCCCCAATGGATCAGGTCCGGGCTCTGACTCAGATAGATATCCCCAAAAGGCGTATGGCCATTGTCACTGGGGCGGCTGAGCATTAGATATTTGCCGTTGATCTTCCGAGGAAAAAGTACGCCGTTGCGGTTGAACGGTAATAGTGCGTTTTCGAGGAAGTGGAATTTTTCGAAATCGAAGGTGTAACCGATGCCAATGGTCGGGCCGTGATAACCATTACACCAGGTCACGTACCAGCGGTCCTCAAGCCAGAGCACACGCGGGTCATAGCGGTATTGGAACCAACCAATTTCGGGGTCATTGCACAACCATTCGATGGGATCATTTTCCAATTCCCAGGTGATTCCGTCTTTACTGAAGCCGCGATTCAGGTTCATGTCGCGCTTTTTATTGTCACAGCGGAAAACTCCCGCAAAACCGTCATGGAAAGGAACAACTGCACTATTGAAAATGCTATTCGAGGAGGGAATCAGGTTGCGGGGAATGATCGGGTTGGCGCTGTAGCGCCAGAGAACGTCGGAACAACCCGCAGGCCGGTCTTCCCAGGGGATGTTTGGCAAGGGAGGGTAAGCCATAAAGAATAACTCCTTCGTGAACGTTTAGTTTTGACGATAACTTTACATTAAATTTCCATGAAGCGGTTGACTCGTACCAAGAATGAGTTTATAATAACGCTGGAAATTGGGAGCGCTTCCATTGTAACATCAATTGCAGAAAGAAATTGGCGAAATAGCGATAATTTCCCGGAAAAATTGATGTACTACTCTGGGAGCGCTACCAACCAAAACGTTAGTTACGGCAAGTGGCGATGCCATTTGTGCCGTAATTTACTCCTCTTCTTCGGATTTATAATTAACAGGTTCTGAGAGCGCTCCCGAGAACACTTATGCCACTCACCCTCGAAGATATTGCACGCCTCAGCGGTGTTTCCCGCTCGACCGTATCGCGGGTTATTAATGCTGATGCCAATGTCAAAGAGGAAACACGTCAGAAGATTTTGCAAGTCATCCAGAATATCAATTTTCAACCCAACCTGGCGGCCAGAGGGTTGGCAGCAGGGCGAACGAAAATCATCGGTCTGGTCATCCCTGCCCGCGTAGCATTCATCTTCATGGACCCTTATTTCCCGCTCCTGATCCAAGGCGTTTCTGAGGCGTGTAATGCCCATGATCATTCCGTCATGCTCTGGCTGGCTGAACCGGAATACGAGCTTCGAACCATCAGCCAAATTTTGCATAACGGCCTGGCGGATGGGGTAATCGTATCCTCGACATTGATGGACGACCCGATCGTCAAGTCGTTGCATGAAAGTAAAATGCCGTTCATTTTGATTGGCAGGCACCCAACCCTTGACGTGAACTACATCGATGTGGACAACATCCGAGCAGCCCGGGAAGCGACCCAGCACCTGATGCGCCTGGGCCGCAAGCGGATTGCCACGATCGCCGGACCGCAGAACCAGTTCGCCAGTTACGATCGTTATCAAGGTTATATGAAAGCGCTAAGCGACCGTAATCAACCGGTTCTGCCTGAACTCGTCGCGGAGGGGGATTGGACTGAAGCAGGTGGTTACACTGCCATGCGGCACATGATCCCTTATAAACCCGACGCATTATTCGCGGCCAATGACGTTATGGCAGCCGGCGCATTAGCGGCTTTACGTGAAGCCCATATGCGTGTACCGGAGGACGTGGCGGTGGTAGGGTTCGATGATACTCCGAATGCTTCCAGAACCCAGCCTCCCCTCACGACCATGCGCCAGCCCATCCAATCCATGGGCGCACTGGCGGTTGAAACCCTCATTGATATTATCAATCACCCCGGATCAGAACCCCGTTGTATAATTGTAGCCACTGAATTGGTGATCCGGTCATCCTGTGGTACATTGAAATCCAAATCTGAAGGAGGTGATGAAGGGAAAAACCCAATTGAACAATCAATCCCAACGCTTTATCAGTCTCACCAACGAGTCGGCAATCCGGCCGACAAGAACCCTAATCTAATACAAGAAGGAGAGTGAAGAATGCGTAAGTCAATCTATATTTTGGTTGCAGTCTTTATGGCTGCAACCATGGTGCTGACCTCTTGCGGACCGGCAGCTACCACCGTGGCTCCAGCCACAAATGTTCCAGCGACTGCAAAGCCCGCGGCGACTACAGTTCCACCGACCGTTGTCCCGACACAATCAGCTGCGGACATTGCTGGATCCTTGCCCCGCAACGAAACCATGTACTTCAATGGCCAACAGTGGGGTTCGGTTGTCTGTTGGAATCCATACTCCGGCAGCTGCAACAATGCGATGGCTCTCGGCCAGCAGGATAGCGCCCGCGTCCTCATGTTCGAGACCCCGTACCTGTACGATATGCTCGATGGCCAGCAGTATCCTCTGCTCGCCGATGGTCCCTATGCTTGGAACACTGCGGGTACCGATATCACCTTCAAGATCAAGGCTGCCGCAAAGTGGAGCGATGGCACCCCTGTGACCGCGGATGATATGGCCTATACCTGGGCCACCAACGTCAAGTACCAGACCAATGTTGGTGTTGGCAATGCACCTTACATCGCCGCCGTCACGGCTGTTGATGCCCAGACGGTTGACGTAAAGGCCGTACTGGGTGCGGATGGCAAGCCTCTGAATAAACTGGTAGTTCAGGCTTTCCTGAGCGCCAACTATGTGATCCAGAAGGCCTGGACCCAGACGCTGGAAGCGCGCACCGGCGGTGATGCCACCAAGTTGAAGGCTGATACCGCGATGGACGTCGTTTACTCCGGCCCCTATGGCTATTTCTACGCTGACGATACGAAGGTTGTCCTCGTTCGTAACGACAACTACTGGGGCAAGGATGCCAGCATGTTTGGCAAGCTGCCAGCTCCGAAGTACCTGGCGCACACGATCTTCAAGGATAACGCCTCCGGCTCTATTGCTTTGGCCCAGGGCGAAGTGGATGTCAGCCAGCAGTTCAACTCCAATATTCAGGTTTTGTGGCTGAACTATGGGCTGCCCATCTCAACCTACCTTCCTGATCCTCCGTATGGCATTGGCGCCAGCCTCCCGACCGCCTTCTACAACCTGAAGTCCTATGGTTTGGACCAGGTTGCGGTACGCAAGGCGATTGCCATGGCGGTTGACTATCCCACCATCATTGCCAACGCCATGACCAACCAATCGGCCACCTTCGACCAGGTTCCTCGCTCGCTGATGAACCCGACCCCGGGCGAGCAGGCCCTGTATGACCACGCGGCTGTCGCGAGCCTGCAGTGGGCTGGCAACGACATCGATGGAGCCAAGAAACTGCTCGATTCTGCCGGTATTACGGTCGGCCCCGACGGCTTCCGCCAATACAAGGGCAAGACACTTCATTACGTAGCCACCTGCCCGAATGGCTGGTCCGACTGGCAGGCCGCGATCGAAGTAGTCGCTGCCGCCGGTAAGAAGATCGGCATTGACATCACGACCAACTATCCTGAGTGGGCCGTTTACCAGACCGTTGTCGAAAAATCGGATACGCCTCTACCCGCCGGCTATGACATCTTCATGATGTGGAGCGACGGCGCCGGCCCAACCGAGCCTTGGGGACGTGTCGACCATTTGATGAACTCTCGATACGTCGGTTTGGCGAGCAACGGGTCCGGTAACTGGGGTGGCTACGTCAATCCTGACGCTGATAAATTGATCAACGAGATCCCCACCCTGACCGACCCTGCCGCGATTAAGGCAGACTACACGGAATTGGTCAAGATCTACCTGACCGATGTTCCCTCCTTCACCCTCATGTATCGTCCGCAATCGTTCCATGCTGTGAACGAGAGTGTTTGGACGAACTTCCCGCACCAGGGTGATGGCACCAATCCGCCCGTCCCGCCGCTTGATTGCATGGACGGTTGGGGTGTCGCATGTCTCTATAATGTGACACTGGTTAACCCGTAAACCGTAATTCAACAAAACAGCCATGTTCCGCAAACCGGGACATGGCTGTTTGTTAACCATCATTGTAATAAGCAGATGACAGTCACCTTGTGCCCGATATGGCAAATCTAAAACCGCAGCTCTATATCTGGTCCGACGAAGTGGCTGTCACCTTTTTGGTATAATTTCTATTATATTTATGAGGAGGTGTTGGGTTGAAAGGATACCGAAAGTACTTCCTTAACAAGCTGGCTTGGTTCCTGGTTACTTTTGTTTTCGCCTTCCTGCTGAATTTCATCCTGCCCCGCCTGATGCCAGGAGACCCTGTGGCAGCCATCGTAGCACA
>Ga0209777_10001317_pt1 | contig 36639 bp, 37 predicted proteins | sample FrelakmetHBP12HB_FD_187147 | JGI IMG/M metagenome (GOLD analysis project Ga0209777, IMG submission 187147) | Freshwater lake sediment microbial communities from the University of Notre Dame, USA, for methane emissions studies -HBP12 HB (SPAdes)... | ecosystem: Environmental > Aquatic >...
GAGATGAAGAAAAGGTAAATGGCTAAGACAATTTTTAAATACACCCGTCTTGATCCTGACTGAGAAACTCTGCCAAAAGCACTGTTTCTCACACCCCACAGGATTGAGACGGGTTTTTGTTGAAGAATAAGGTGAGTGAATAGAGAGAGAAAACAGAAGGCTAAATGAAAAAGTATCTCACTCTTACTCTAATAATTTCAGTTGTGGTTGGAATAGTGTTGCCAAATATTTTGGGAGTGAAAGACCCCCTTTACATAGCTATCTCTTTTAGTTCAGTCTGGGCTATCTACTCCCTTATCCTGCTCGGATATGTTTTTTTAGTTGAGGGTAGAAGAAACAGAAATAAGTCAAAAGAGGAAGACCCCTTTCCTCCTGAGTTAATTCAGGAGTGGGAGGCTCTCTGGGAAATTACCGTTGAGAGATATAAAGGCCCCAGAAGGGGGAACCCTAACTGGAATTGAGATGGTAAATAAAATATCCAAGATACCCGATGGAGTCCTTAAAGAAATCTTCCCCAAAAAGCTGAACAGGTGTCTGGCTTCAGAACGGGTATATACCCAACTGAAACAGATGATCCTTGCTGGAAAATTGAAGAAAAGAAAAAGGTTACTGCGGGAAGAAATTGCTCAAAACTTCAATGTTAGTGAGATGGTTGTAAGCAAAGCATTTTCCCAACTAAAGAAAGATGGTTTGGTAATTATTAAGGGCGGAGTAGGGTCTTTTGTGGCCTAAAGTGCGAAAGTTAGGATTTAAGTCTACAGGTACTGTCAAGTCAGGTCACATTTTTCCCCGAGCATTTGGTTAACCAAGGTGAGAATTACTTCCTGTAGTCAATAAAGCGCCCATCTTCCCTTCCAATGCAGATTTCAACTGGATATCTTCGGTTTGGGCAAAGTGCAGGTATTGGCAAGCTATCTGGCCATGGGAGGCGGATACTTCTCAATTCTATCGCTGTACTGATTTTTTAAAATCCTCATTTTATACAACACTTCTGGTAGCAATCAATAATCCTTGTTGACGTTTGAACTCAAAATTAGTAGGCTTTTATCCAAATTGCTTCACGCAATTAACGGAATCCGAAATGAATCACTATGATATTGTGTTTATAGGTCATGTGACGGTTGACCAAATCGAGGCCCTCGAGGGATCTGCCCATGACGTACCGGGACCGGCACCGTTTTCGGAGCATTTGCTGCCTGCTCGGCAAAGAAGAGGATTGCCGTGGTTACAAGAATGGCCGAAGAGGATAAGCATGTTTTTGAACCTTTGAAAGCGGTCGGCATTGGGTTTACGCGATACGCCTAAAAGATTTTTTTTAATCGAGTGCAAATCTTTATTTAAAGGAAGAAAATTATCAGTGTAGAATTTTTAGAAAACGGACCAAGGAAGTGGTAAGAGGAAAACTCAAGCCATCTCGTGTTATATTGATGACTAAGTGATTGCCCGCGCAGGTTAAGATCTGCGGTTGAGTTATTATCGATCATAAAAGGAGGAGCATTATGTCATACACAATCGAGCATGTAAGCATTCGGTGTCGAAGTATAGAGAATTCTGTTGAATTCTATAAAAGGATGTTTGATGCCAAGGTAGTCCTGAGGCGTAACCCTGGTCCGGGAAAGAGGATCGTTTTTCTCCACATAGGAGACAGTATGTTGGAGCTCATGGAGATGGGCTCTGCTTCAGAGCCTGTAGATCCCCTGAGCCACTTTGGGATGCACCATATAGGGATAAAGGTGGAAGATTTTGAATCTGTTTACAGAGATCTTAAAGCAAAGGGAGCAAACTTCGTTGGAGAACCCTTCGAACCCACTCCCGGCATTCGGCTTGCCTTCTTAAAAGACCCTAACGGAGCAATCATTGAGCTGGTTAAGAGAGATCCAGAGGTTTTGCGGAAGGCATTGGCCAAAGGAGAAGTTAACTGGTAGCGAAGGGGAAAAAGCATCGGTGGATCGCCGATAATCCGGTTACCGGCTTAGATGGGGATTTGCTAGAACAGAGCAAGGCAGCTCATGAAACGTTGTGAATGGGCCAATAAGAACGAGTTATCTCGGAGACGATCGATGTCCTCAATGAGATAAAGCCCACGGAGGTAAGAGTACGAAGCCTAGCCGTTCTTGAGGCCGCTCCTCTTTGCGAAAGATGGAAATCCGGAGAATTCAAAGCTCTTGGTGAAGATCAAATGATTGAAGAACTTGAGATGCTCCTTGAGGGACTTCATATAAACTGTACGATCGAAATATTTCAAATGACCTGTGTTCCCCATTAAGGGGCCGCTTTCTGACAAAAAAGAAGACCTGCTTAAGTGGATTGATAGCTATCGGGCCTTATCCAAAAAAGATCGGGCAAGTTTCTCCTATATCGGTATCTCTATAATGGATCATCTTCGAGAGACAAACCGCTGTGAATCAGATCAAACGTTCCTTCGAAGAGCTGGCCAGCTACCTTTACCGCAGCCAAACCTTTCCGCACGGAGCGGTCCTGCTGACCGGCACGGGTATCGTCCCCGGAGATGATTTCACACTTCAGCCGGATGACACGGTCCGAATTGAGTTCAATGGAATCGGAATGTTAGAAAACACGGTCATCATCGTCTGAAGAAGAGGGCTCGGTACTCTATTATCTCCTTTTTAGGAAGTCATCCATCATTTATTAGTATTAGGTTCCTTTAAGCCCCAAGTCTTTGCGATCAATTTTCTTTCGATAACTGCCATGGAAACCTTCTCCATTGCGGAGTTGATTGAATATCTCAAGACCGGAAAAATGACAAACTTATTTTACTTTAGCTCCCTCTAAAGTACGAAACAGGTTCCGAGTAATTCTATGGCGTCCATTATGAGGATAATCTCGTCTCGGTAGGCCTCCATTCCATACCGATTTTCCTTGAAAACCCTTTAAGATTTCCGTTCTTGCCGTACTTATCTATCAGGGGCCACCAATTTGATGTTCCGTATATTAGAATTCAATTTTAATTATACAGAACATTTCCTTGACTTTACTTTTCTGTATGGTAAAAATTTTTTCTATATCCAGGCCATTCAGGGAGGGGGGATTTTACCATCAAACTGATACCATCAAAATCGAAGATTCAGTCAAATCCCGCAAATAAATACCGAGTGACCTCACTTGAAAAAGCGCTTTCAATTCTGGAACTGGTGCTTGACCAAGACCGAGCTCTCTCCATTACGGAGATCAGCCAGAAACTTGGGATGGGTAAAGGAACGGTTCATAGAATCCTCAGCACCCTTAAGACACGAAAATTCTTCCAGCAGGACAGCAAAACGAAAATGTACGGTCTTGGTGTCCGGACGCTGGAAATCGGAATGGCCCCCAAAAGAGAAAGATTCCTTTGTAAGACTATGGTTCCCTTTCTTATGGATCTCCACGAAACGTGCAGGGAAACGGTTAACGCGGCCGTGTGGGAATATAATGAAATTCGCTACATCTACCGGTTGGAATCCGAAGAGATGCTTCGCATTTCAACGACGGCTGGCGCACGATTCCCCGGTTACTGTGCCGCAACTGGCAAGATATTCCTTTCACACTTTAGTGATGAAGATATTCGGCAGATTTACGGCCGAAAAAATTCGTTCAAAAAATACACCGACCGGACTATCAATTCCGTAGACGCACTGATTCGAGAAATCGAAAAGGTCAGGGTCAACAAGGTGGCCATCGATGATGAGGAAACCCTTGCGGGGGTTTACTGCGTGGCCGCACCGATACTGAACTCCAAAGGAGAATGTGTGGCGGCCATCAGTATTTCAGCTCCGAAAAATCGGGTACCCACAAAAACAGGCGCAACGTTTGTGAAATTAGTGTCGGAAACGGCCCGAAAAATTTCAAGGTTATTACGTGAGCCGTAAACATAACAGACACTATTCGCAGTGTGAGGGTTAGTGAAATGGTTGGTATTCGGTTTCATGGAAGAGGAGGGCAGGGCGCTGTTGTCGCTTCAAAGATTTTAGCCAACGCCTATTTCAAACAGGGGTTCTACGTTCAGGCTTTTCCTTCTTTCGGTATGGAACGAAAAGGGGCGGCTGTTTCGGCGTTTGTCAGGCTGGATACCGTTCCCATTGTGGAGCGGGGAGAAATTAAACATCCTGCGGTGGTTATCGTGCTGGATTCTTCTCTGCTGTATAAAGTGGATATAGTTCAAGGCGCTAAACCGGGTGCGCTGATCCTGCTCAATTGCAAGGAGCATGAAAACCAGATCCCCATAGAAGGTTCCTTTCGAGTGGCCGGCGTGGATGCCATTAAAATAGCGCTTGAACATGGCTTAGGTTCGAAAATGGCCCCTATCATAAACACCGTCATCATCGGTGCTTTTGCCCGGCTGGCCGGCGACCTTGCGCTTTCAAACCTGCTGGAAGCCATTGAAACAGGCGTGCCGGTAAATCCTAAACAGAACATGGCTGCCGCCGAAGCGGCATATCAGGCAGTATTCAGGATATCAGGAGATGTGAATGCAGACTAAAATCATCATTAAAAGTTTGTCAGAGCTTCCGACGATGCCGTCCACCATTGACACCATGGTCTGGAACCAGACCGGTGACTGGCGTTATTTGACGCCGGTGATTAAAAATAAACAGGCGCCCTGCAGCCAGAGCTGCCCGTTAGGCATTTCGATACCGGGTTATTTGAATTCTGTAAAAAATGGTAATCTCGAAGCTGCTCTTGCCATGCTGCTTGCTTATAACCCGTTGCCCGTTCTGACCGGTCGTCTCTGCTATCACCCCTGCCAGGGAAAATGTGTTCGGAGAAAAATCGATCGGGCGATATCTATCCAAAAAATCGAGCGGTTTCTAGCGGATCTCGGTACAGGCGTAAAGATTGAGAAAAGTAGAAAAATTGATAAACGGGTGGTGGTCATCGGTTCTGGCCCGCTGGGGCTATCCTGTGCATTTTATTTAGGCTGCCGGGGGTGCCAGGTCGTTGTTCTGGATCCGTGCAAGCAGGCCGGTGGAGCGCTTGTTGATCTTTCACCGGAAAAAATAGAGCCGCAGGTGCTGGCCAATGAAATCAACCGTTTGATCCGTTTGGCCGATATCAAACTTGAAACCGGTGTTTTAATCGATTTCGGCACATCTGGCAAACTGGTGTCGAAGGCTGACCTTATTATTTTAGATCCGACCGGCCTTTCAAAAGATTTTAGCGCACCTGTCAGCGCAGTCGCTTTTAATCCGTTTGATGATGAAACCATAACCGGCAATATCATCACGATAAAATTATCGCAAAATCTGAAACCATTTAAGGCGACCATGATTGCCCATTACATTGCCGCCGGCCGTTTGATGGCCCAGAAGGCATTCGATTGTCTTGTCCCACGCTCAGGACAGCAGAGCATCGCACAACCCAACCCGGACCTCCCCCGGCAGGCGGTGGCCATGGAAGATATTAGGATTGAGCGCTTTTTGTCGTCTGATCTTACCGCAGAGGCAGAAGCTAAACAAGAGGGGACATGGAATCAGGAACGGGTCCTACAGGAAGCGGAACGCTGCCTGTCCTGCGGCACCTGTACCCTGTGTTTGCAATGTGTCTCGTTTTGTCCCGACGCCAGCATTCTGCTGGATGAAGATACAACCACCGTTACGGTCGACCTGGACCACTGCAAGGGATGCGGCATCTGTGCCTATGAATGTCCCCGGGGGGTTATTACGATGGAGGAAATAAGCCCGTGAAGAAAGTCGTGATGGGGAACGAAGCCGCTGCCCTGGCCGCCGCACTAGCCAGGGTTCAAGTGGTATCGGCGTATCCGATTACCCCTCAGACCGTTATTGTTGAGAATCTGTCCGAAATAATCGGCCGGGGCGAACTGAAGGCCAAGTACATACCGGTGGAGTCGGAGCATTCGGCCATGGCTAGCTGTATCGGCGCTTCCATGGCAGGTGCCAGGGCCTTTACGGCAAGCTCCTCTCAGGGCCTGGTCTACATGCATGAAATGCTCCATTATGCTGCCGGGGCGCGGGTGCCAGTCGTGATGGTCAACTGTAACCGTGCCTTGGCCCCACCCTGGAACCTATATTGCGACCATACCGATTCGCTAGCCCAGCGCGATACCGGCTGGCTCCAGTACTATTGTGCCGATGCCCAGGATGTGCTTGACGCCATTTTAATCGCCTACAGTGTTGCCGAACAGGCGCTTTTGCCGGTCATGATCAATCTGGACGCATTTTATTTAACTCACACCTCCGAGCTTGTGGATGTGCCGGATCAAAAGACAGTGGATATTTTTCTACCTCCTTACCACCCATCGAACAAGCTGGATGTAGATGACCCCAAAACCTTCGGTAATGTGTGCGGAGCAGACCTGTTTACTTCTATCAAATACAAACGATATTGTGACACCCTTGCGCTGGAGAAACTTTGGAACCAGACAGCAGTAAAATTCTGCGACCATTTCAACCGCTTGCATTCAGCTGTGGAAGCGTATCAAACCGAAGATGCCGATGTGTGTATCATCGGCATCGCTACTGCAACCGGCGCTATGCGGCTGGCAGTGGACCGGTTGCGGAAAGAAGGCTTAAAGGCCGGTAGCCTGCGGCTTGCGATGGTCCGGCCGTTTCCCCTTGAGGGGTTCAAAAAAGCGATAGCAAACATTAAACATGTGATCGTTATCGATCGGGATGTCTCTTACGGTGCTGAGGGCATTGTGGCCCAGGAGGTGAAAGCGGGCCTGTTTGACCACCATGGGGATGTAAAATTAACGGGCTTTATTGCCGGCGTCGGCGGAAATGATATGTCCGTTGAGACAATTGTCCCTCTGGTGCAGCAGGCAATTTCCGGAGCCGGAGCCGCAGTCGAAGCCGGGACAACGCTCTGGGCGGAGGTGCTGCCATGAATGAACACGTCAAGCAGAAAAGAGATCTGTTTACCCCCGGTCATTTTGGTTGCCCCGGCTGCGGGGCAACCTTGGCCATGCGGCAGACCCTGTCGGCCCTGGGTGAGGATACGATTGTGACGATGCCCGCCGGATGCTGGTCTACCCTAATTGGTATTTACCCTTACACCTGCCTGACCGTGCCGGTAATTTCGGTCGCTTTTGGATCTACCGCGGCCATCGCCGCCGGTATCAAAGCCAGTTTGAGTATTCAGGGTAACGACCATACAACTGTCCTGGCCTGGGCAGGTGACGGGGGTACCTTTGATATTGGCTTGCAGGCCCTTTCCGGCGCGGTGGAACGAAACGATGATATCCTTTTTATCTGTTACGATAATGAAGCCTACATGAACACAGGTATCCAGCGCTCCTCGGCCACACCGGCCGGCGGGTGGACCACCACCACACCCGATTCGGCCCTGAAGGGTCAGAAGAAGAAGAACATTGTAGAAATCATGGCGGCGCACGGCATTCCCTACGCAGCCACTGCCTCCATTGGCGCACCGGAGGATCTAAACGGTAAACTTAAGAAGGCCAAAGATATCAAAGGCTCGCGCTTTATCCATTTGTTTGTTTCATGCCCGACCGGCTGGCGGCATGCCCCTGAGTTGTCCGTAGAGGTTGCCAGAGAGGCCATTAAAAGCCGCGTGTTTCCGCTTTATGAAGTGTCTGACGGGGAAGTCTGGCGGCTAAGTCCCATGCCGGACAAGACAGGCGTTGATGCTTATTTAAAATATCAGGGCCGGTTCAAAAAAATGTTAGCCAGTGGCCATCAGCACTTTCAAAAGCAGGTGGATGATGACTGGCAGCGCTTACTAAATAAATGCCGGCCTTAGAAAGCTGGCCGGATGACTACGGCAGAAAGGATAAAAAGAGATACTTTATTCACATGATGACAGCCCTGCAATATGAGGAAAGCCTGAGGAAACTCAAGCTAAAAGTGTATATGTTCGGAAAACGGATTGAAAATGTAGTGGACGATCCATGTTTTAGAGGGAGCCGTTCATGTGGTTTCGGTAAATGCGGCGCGTGACATTAAGACGAAATGAATCTAACAACGAAAGGAGGAACACATCATGAAAAAAGTATTGAGGGGAGTTGTCTTTCTGCTTGTGATTGCCATTGGCGGACAATTGGTATTTTCAGGAACCTTGTTTGCGGCGGAGCCGGATAAGATTGTCCAGGCCGGAGCGACTCTGACTGTGGCCGAGTCCAAGAGGCTGATCGGCAAGGCTGTGGCACAGATGCCGATTGTCAAGAATGCCCTTGAAAATGGTATGGTCATTATCATCAAGGGTACAACCACTCGCTACGTGGCAGAGGAGATCACCGGACAGAAAATCGAGCCTGCAGAATTTGTGACGGGGAGACTTATGCCGAAACAGCCCGAGCTACTCCCCAAGGGAAAGGCCGTTAACAACGTGATACTGGAGAAAGGCAAGTTACTTGATATCCCGCTTCCCGAGGCCGTGAAGAAGTTGAAACCAGGCGACGTGGTCATGAAGGGGGCGAATGCCCTGGACTACAAGAACAAGTTAGCGGCGGGCAATATTATGGTCGGTCCCCACTTGGGTTTTGTGCCGGGTCCGGATGGGGGAACGACAGGGATCACCATGCCCTTCATCGTGGCCCGCAAGGTTCACCTCGTCATTCCCGTCGGCCTTGAAAAACAGGTTGCAGGGGATATCGTGGATCTGACCTTGAAGATGCGTGAGCCGATGGAGTCGTTGAACGTTGTTCCTTCGATGTGGCTCCTCACGGGCGAGATCGTTACGGAGTTGGAGGCCATTAAAATACTGACGGGAGCAACTGCCTTTCAGGCCACTGCAGGGGGTGTCGGCGGTGCGGAAGGGGGATCATGGCTTGTTTTCAGGGGGACCCGGGAGCAAGTGAAGAAGGCCATGGAATTGGCAAAATCCGTGAAAGGGGAACGACCTTACACTGAATAGGAAATTATTGGTGAACTGACCAGCCCCCCCAAGAATTATCCAGATTTGGGGGGGCTGGTTAAAAGAGCTGCCGGCATCGGTCAATTTCGACGTCTTCATCCCGTATACCCACGAATGCGGATGTGCCGAGACCGGCCTTAATTTATCGCATACCCGATCCATTCTCATGGTATTACGACTTGATAATCGTTCACGGTTTTGATGGGTTCAGGCAACAAAACTACATATATGCTGGTATATTATGAATCGTTATCCTGAGAGGAGGTGAGCAGGTTTTTAATGGTCTCGGAGCTAGAATAAACCATAAAAAATAGGAGGAAGGTATGAAAAGATTGCACTGTATCTTTACGGTAAGTCTGTTATCTATCATGGCCCTGGCAGTGGTCGGCAGTGGCAGTGTGGTTGCTGCTGAAGAGATTCGGATAGGATTTACGCCCACCATCACCGGTACACACGCGGCGGGGGGAGCTCTCTCAGTCAAGTCCATCAAAGTGGCCCTCAAGGAGATCAATGCCGCCGGCGGGGTGAACGGGGAGAAGATTGACCTCCGGATCATTGATAGCCAGTCCTCTAACCCCGGCGCTCTGGCGTCCCTCCAAAAGGCCGTGGAGCAGGAGAACGTCCTGGCCCTGATTGGCTGCCTCTATAGCACTCAGGTTTCAGCCACGTCGGACGCCATTCAAAAGTACGGCATCCCCACTTTTATTGGTGCCACTAATATCAACCTCACCAAACGGGGAAACCCGTGGCTGTTCCGTGTGCGGCCTGATGACTCCGTAGCCGCGGGCGCCATGGTAAAGTACATCAAGGAAGACACCAAGTTCACCAAAGTCGGAATCCTGCACGATACGGATGCCTTTGGCACAGGCGGTGCCGACTTGGTAGAAAAGGCTGCCAAGGAGGCGGGGCTGACCGTGGTGAAGCGGGAGAAGTATGGCACGGCGGAGAAGGAGTTCACCCCACTCATACTCTTGATAAAGAATGCCGGAGCGGAGATCCTGATCCTCTACGGCCATGAGGAAGCCACGGCGTTGTTCCAGCGCCAAATGCGCCAGCACGGCTCTCCCTTCAAGTTTCTCGGTTCGCCCAGCGCCGCATCGAAAGACGCCCTGAACCTTGCCAAGGAGGCCGCCGAGGGGATTTGGGCCGTGGTCGATTTCGTACCGGGCCAGACCGAGGAGAACAAGCGCTTCGCCGAGGCCTACAAGAAGGAGTACAACGAGAACTACGACAGCCTCAGCGTTTGGACTTATGACGGTCTGAAGATCCTGGCCAATGCCATTAAGAAGGCTGGTAAGGATCGTGCCAAGATACGAGAAGCCATCCTGGCTACCCAGGGATATAAGGGTGTCCAGGGCACTTATTCCTTTACCCCGAACGGCGACGGTCTGAGCGAGGTGAGTATTGTTCAGATCGAGAAGGGCCGGCCGAAACTCCTGAAGATCGTCAACGTGGGTGCGCGTTAGGCACCTCCCGAAGTAAAAGTCAACACAGGACAGGTTTCGGTCCCGGCATGCACCATGCCGGGACCGGATACCTCTAAGAAGGGACTCTGAATGGACTGGTCTACAAATCTGCAAATGATAGCCGCAGGTCTGGCCATGGGTTCCATTTACGCCCTGGTTGCCCTGGGGTTCGTCCTGATCTTCAATGCGGTAAACGTCGTCAATTTCGCGCAGGGGGAGTTCGCGATGGTCCCAGCCTTTGTAACCGTGTGGCTGATGAGCAGCCTGAATATCCCCTTTGCCCTGACCTGCGTGATCGCCGTCATCTTCATGGGCATCTTTGGAATCGTCTTTCAGCGTATCGCATACTATCCCTTGCGCCACCGGAGTTTCCTGCCCGTTGTGATCAGCACCATCGGCGTGGGTATTTTTCTCAAGAACGGTGCGCAGATCATCTTCGGCGCAGAACCGTTGTCCATGCCGCGGCCGACCTCCGCGACTGCGCTGAAGATGCTTGGAGTGTTTGTGGACCCCCAGTACGTTGTGGTCATTCTGTGCACCCTGGCTCTGCTCGGTTTCCAGTACTTCTTCTTCGAAAAGACCATGCTGGGCAAAAAGATGCTGGCCACGGCCCAGGACAAGGAGATGGCGCGGTTGCTGGGCATCCCGGTGGCGAAGATGATCGCCATCACCTTCGCTTACAGCTCGATCCTCGGGGCGGCCGCGGGGATTCTGGTGGGGCCCATCTTTTTTGTGACCAAGGATATGGGCGCGATGCTTGGGCTTAAGGCGTTCTGCTCAGCCATTTTGGGGGGATTCGGGAGTGTCCCCGGGGCGATCATGGGGGGAATCTTTCTGGGCGTGATCGAGGTATTCGCCTCATACTATATCTCCAGCGCCTATCGCGATGCCTTCGCCTTCATCATTCTGATTCTTGTTCTCCTTCTGCGCCCGCAGGGGTTCTTCGGCGAGAAGATCGCCGAGAAGGCATAGGAGGGCGCGCCGATGACCACACGCTTAAATAGACTGCTCGTTCCTGCCGTTCTGGTCGTTGCTGTCCTGATCCTTCCCCGGTTGGTGACGAGCAACTATTGGATGAACCTGATCAATCTGTCAATCAGTCTCGCGGTGGCCTGCCTGGGTTTGAACATCGTCCTGGGATACGCGGGCCAACTGTCGCTGGCCCAGGCGGCGTTCTGGGGGGTGGGGGCCTACACCTCGGCCATCCTCACCACCCAGTTTGGCCTGCCCGTATGGGCGGGCATGTTTGCTGCCTTTTTCGTGGCGGCCTTCTTCGGTATCCTGCTGGGCATTCCCACGCTGAAGCTGTCCGGCCACTACCTGGCGATGGCGACGATCGGGTTCGGGATTATCCTCCAGCTCATCCTGGTCAATGCGATCTGGCTGACCAAGGGTTCCGACGGCATCACCCAGATTCCCTCGCCATGGATCGGCTCCTTTGAACTGAAGGCCCCGGGCGACTTTTACTACGTCGCAGCTGTATCCCTCATTCTTTTCACTTGGGGCGCCATTCATCTCAAAGATTCCCGTGTGGGCCGCGCCCTCATGGCCATCCGGGAGAACGAGATGGCGGCCGGGACAGCCGGGGTGGACACGACCTACTACAAGATCCTGGCCTTCACGCTATCGGCAGGCTACGCCGGCTTCGGGGGCTGGTTGTTCGCCCACAGCTGTTCGCATTACATCAGTCCGGACACCTTTTCCTTTGAACAGTCGGTGATCATGCTGGTGATGGCCGTGCTGGGCGGGAACGGCTCGGCCATCGGCTCCATCGTGGGCGCTACGCTGCTGACGCTATTGCCGGAGATGCTGCGGTTTTTAAAGGACTCCTACATGATGTTCTACGCCGCCGGTATCGTGGCCATCATGATCTTCATGCCCAGCGGCATTGCCGGCCTGGTGAAAAGTATGCCCGTCAGCCTGCGGTTGCGGGCCTGGTGGAATGCCGGTTCGACGGCGGCCCGGCAGGTTGCGTCGGCGGCTGCCGCTCGGGAAAATTCCGGCGGAAAGCCGAATGCCTTCAGCATTGAAGATTGCACGGGATCGGGCGAGGTGTTGCTCAGCGTCAAGGGGTTGGCCAAGCACTTTGGCGGTCTGAAAGCTGTGGATGGGGTGGACATGGAGGTCCGGCGGGGCGAAATTCAGGCGCTCATCGGACCGAATGGTTCCGGCAAGACGACGATCCTCAACATGCTCAGTGGCCTCTATGTTCCCACGTCAGGAGAGATTGCTCTGGACGGGGCCGTCGTCACCGGTCAAAAACCCCACGTCATTACGGCTCATGGGGTAGCGAGGACATTCCAGAATATCCGCCTCTTTGGCGAACTCACAGTTCTCGACAACGTCCTGATCGGTCAACACAGCCGGTCCAAAGCAGGCCTTGTCGCAGGTATTTTTCGGCCCGGTTCACAGAGAACCGAAGAGGCCGCCCTACGGCTCAAGGCCCTTGAGGCGCTGGAGTTTGTCGGGCTGCGAGGCAAAGAGTTTGCGGAGGCGAAGAGCCTTCCCTACGGCCGGCAGCGGGTCCTCGAACTGGCGCGGGCCCTCGTTTCCGATCCGAAGCTCCTCCTCCTCGACGAGCCTGCGGCGGGACTCAATGCAGCCGAAACCGAGGCCCTGGTGGAGCTTCTCTTTCAGATCCGCGATCGGGGCATCACCATCCTGCTTGTCGAGCACGACATGAGCCTGGTGATGAACGTCTCGGACCATATCACGGTCCTGAACTTCGGCAAGAAGATCGCAGAGGGTTCGGCCGACGAAGTCGAGCACAATCAGGAAGTGATCGATGCCTACTTAGGGATGGAGGTGGCGACGGAGGTATCCAATGATGCTTGATGTGAAAGAGATCGAAACTTGGTACGGAGCTATTCAAGCACTCAAGGGCATCTCCCTCGACGTCAATCAGGGAGAAATCGTCTCCCTCCTTGGCGCCAACGGAGCGGGTAAGAGCACGACCATCAAGACCATCACGGGTCTGCTCGCCCCTGCCAAGGGCCGGATTGAATTTATGGGGCAGGTGATCACAGGGAAGGAGCCCGAGGACATCGCCGAGATCGGAATCGCCTGCGTGCCGGAGGGCCGACGCATCTTCCCCGGTCTCACCGTCCTCGACAATCTGATGTTAGGGGCCACTCCGCGAGAGAACGCTCCCCAGGCCGATATTCAAAAAGATCTCGGCCGGGTCTATGAAATCTTTCCCCAGCTTAAAGAGTCCAGAAAGCGCCTGGGATGGACGCTCTCCGGAGGCCAACAGCAGATGCTCGCGATCGGCCGGGGGCTAATGTCTGGATCGAAACTTCTTCTCCTGGACGAGCCCTCGCTCGGGCTGGCCCCGGTTTTGGTGCAGGAGGTATTCCGGGTCATCAAAGAGATTAACGGGATGGGCACGACGATCCTGTTGGTGGAACAGAATGCACGGATGGCACTATTGATCACCCACCGCGGGTTCGTGCTGGAGACCGGCAAGGTGATGCTTACCGACACCGCAGCCAATCTCCTTTCAAACGAGGAGATGAAGGCGCACTACCTGGGCGCCCATGCCCATGTCAAGGAGGCGCGCCAGCGACGCCGTAGCGAGCGCGGACGTGTCTAAGTGGTGTAAATGCATCTGGACCGATTCTAAGATCGGCAGCTGGAGCGGAAAAGAATTCCATTGGTTTAGATTGGGCATTTGCCATGAGCGATGAAGTAAAAAGAAGGGCTTACCGAGGACTCTTTGTTATCAACTTCATGATTTCCCTTGGATTCGGAATAGTTGACCCCTTCTTCCCGGTTTACGCTGTCAGCGCCGGTGCAACCGGGTTTCATATTGCTCTGATTTTTTCAGGATACGCAGTTGCCAAGATGCTCATGTCGCCGCTCATCGGATGGTGGTCGGACTATCGGGGACGCCGCGACCTCATAATCGCCGGCCTTTGCACCTACGTCACGGTCTCTCTTTGCTATCTCCTCATACCAGGACCGCTGGCCCTAATTGCCCTTAGGATTATACAGGGTATTGGTGCTGCTCTGGTCCGGCCGATCTCTCTCGCATTCATAGGCGATATAGCGCCGGCAAGAAGAGAGGCCCAGACCATGGGGACCTTCGATATTTCCTTTTACACTGCACAGGCAGTAGGTCCTATGATAGGGGGTCTGCTAAAAGATGTTGCCGGTTTCACAGGTGTTTTCTTGAGTCTCGCTGTCCTCTGTTTACTTTCGCTACTTTCGGCCTTGTTTTTTGTGACGATTTCTCCCACCAATAAGCCAGACAATGTAGACCGGACGCGACCTCATCTGAGTGGTCTTAGAATAGGTTGGACACTTATTGGCCTGTCGGGTTTCATCCTCACACGGTCTTTCTCCATTGTGCTTTTTGCGATTTTTATTCCGATTTTCATGTATGACAGCCTGAAACTGACGGGTCTTGAGATGGGCATAATCATGGGTGCTGACACCGTTATCATCGCGCTCCTTCTGAGACCCATGGGCAGTATGTCTGATAAGCTGAACCGTCGTTGGTTAGTTATCTTCGGCGGTTCCATGACGGCCCTCCTTACCTTTTGCCTTCCCTTGGCTCAGAGTTTCGGTCACCTTCTGGCCTTGAGCGTCGCCATGGGCATATTTAGGGTGGTTTCATTACCTGCCAGTTCAGCCCTTCTTGTCCAGGAAGGGAATCTTTATGGTATGGGGATTACCATGGGCATCTTTAATGGTGCCATGAACTTTGGCAGGGTTCTAGCCCCTTTGGCAGGTGGATTTGCTTTGGGATTTTTCGGAATCAAGGCAATCTTCTATGGAGCCGCCTTCCTAGGGCTCATAGGAATCGTTTTCTTCTGCTCCTGCACGTGGCCGGTCGCAAACCCGAGACAAAAAGAGAAGGAAGTGTCTGCCTGCATTTAGGAGTTGTGTCTCGACCCTTATCTCAAGATCAAGGAAAAGGGAAAAGTATCTTTTATTAAGCTCAGGCAGAGACACTGGATAAGATACCTGCTCGTAATCCAACTCATCAATCGGAGAGCCTGCCGTACGAGCAACAGATCCGGCAGTGGTTCAAAGATGGCGTTTGCGGCACCACCATTCACCAGGCTCTGAAGGATTAGTTTGGATTCATCGGGAGCTACTCCTCAGTCCGACGGATGCTGCAGAAACTCCGGGCAATTCAGCCGAAAGTCACCTGCATCCTGGATTTTGCCCCCGGTGAGGCGGCGCAGGTGGATTTCAGCAAAGGCCCCGTCATTACCGACGCCTTCAGCGGCAAAGTGATCAGGACCTGGATTTTCGTAATGACACTCTGTTTCAGCCGGCACCTATATGAGGAGGTTGTCAAAGATCAGAAGGTATCCACCTGGCTTGCATGCCACAGGCGCGCCTTCGAGTTTTTCAACGGTGTCCCCGTAATTGCCGGAGTAATCCGGAGTAATAAAAAAATTGAAGGTGTATGAAAATGATTAGAAAGAGAAGGATGTTTGCGAAGATGTTCGGGTTGCTGTTATCGTTGCTTCTCCTCAGCGTGTTTACAGCACAGGTGCTTTTTGCTGCTGACGTATTCACTTCTGACAAACACATTGAGACAGGGCTTAACTGTGACAGCTGCCATGGGGCGGCGAAAGTGGCTGCGGGAGCAGAGGTCGGCATGGCTAAGTGCCTGAGTTGTCACGGACCGTATGAAAAACTTGCGAAGCGGACGGAAAAAATAAGCCCCAACCCGCATACAAATCCGCATTACGGAGATCTCGACTGCAATGTGTGCCACCACGGACACAGCGCTGACGAAAACTATTGCGGCAGTTGTCACAAAGAATAAGGTTACTTTTTTACACTTCACATCTTGGATTGGAAGTGGGTTATGAAGGACTTTCCACAAATTTTCAAAATCCGTCAGAAGATTGAAGCGCCTCGTTTACAGAACGTAGAGAAGAGAGTCAACGAACTTTTGGATCAATTCGATTTATGGAAAAAGGTGAAGAAGGGGGAACGGGTCGGCCTCACGTAGCACTCCGGCGAACAGAGATAACTGAGTATACAGAGAGTTAAACAGAATCATTCAAAATAGAATTTTTTGCTGTTTTCTTATTCTCTCTGTGGTGAAATTGCAGACCTTTCCTGCCAATAATAAAAGCTTCACCCTTAAACGACAGGAGAATAGTATGAAAGCGGCGGTGTACGAGAAGTTCTGTGGTCCAATAGCCATAAAAGAGGTCCCTGACCCGAAACCTAGCGATAACGGCATCGTGCTCCGAGTTAAAGCCACTGGCATTTGCCTGAGCGATTGGCACGGGTGGAGGGGAAACGACCCGGATATCAGGCTGCCGCATGTTCCGGGACACGAAATGGCAGGGGTCATCGAAGAAACCGGCTGCAATGTAAATCGCTGGAAACGCGGAGACCGTGTGACCTTGCCCTTCGTCAACGGCTGCGGCGCCTGCCCCGAGTGCCTGAGCGGGAATCAGCAAGTCTGTGATTTTCAATTCCAGCCGGGATTCAATCACTGGGGATCATTCGCTCCTTTTGTCGCAATCAATTATGCCGATTTCAACCTCGTCCGTTTGCCTGAAACCATTGATTTTGTCTCAGCGGCAAGCCTGGGGTGCAGGTTTGCGACCTCGTTCAGAGCCGTTATCGCTCAGGGACGGACGGCGCCCGGTGAGTGGATTGCCATCCACGGTTGTGGCGGAGTCGGCCTATCGGCGATCATGATCGCGCAGTCCCTGGGTGCACAAGTCATCGCCGTTGATATCAATGATGACGCGCTGAAACTCGCTCTATCAATCGGTGCATCGGTGACGATTAATGCAAAAGAGGTTTCAAACGTTGCGCAAGCAATCAAGGATGCTTCAGGCGGCGGGGCACACGTCTCTATTGACGCCCTCGGCAGCACGACGACATGCCTAAACTCGATCGGCTGCCTGCGCAAACGTGGAAGGCATGTGCAGGTTGGCCTCATGGTCGATGAACACCAGGCGCCGCCTATTCCTATGGGTCAAGTGATTGCCAAAGAACTGGAAATCCTTGGAAGTCACGGCATGCAGTCATACAAATATGAGCATATGTTAAGCATGATTATCTCAGGTAAATTAAACCCGAAACTAATGATCGGCAGAACCGTTTCACTGAAAGATTCTTTGCAATTTTTGGCAACTATGGGAAATTTCAGCAATAGCGGCGTTACGGTGATCGACAGGTTTGACGTTGAGTAAAATGGAAAGTATCGAGAATTTTTTTGGCCCCAAAATTTTCTGTAATTACCAGCAAAGTGATTTGCGGGAAGGATTTATGTTAGAAAATAGGGTCATATAAGGATATGGGCGAAAAAGGTCAGGAGGAAGAAAGGTGGCCGGTTATTTGAACACGGAGGGGCTGGAGGCGATTCGTAAGTGGCCAACGTGCGTCAAGATCCGAAGACAAGAAACTATCTCTTAGGAGAAGCGAAAAGGGATATCAGAGGAAGGGCCAAAATTGAAGTTAGGTTTTTTGAGTAAGTAGAGAGGAGGAACGTTATGGATCAGAAAATTCATTCCTTTTTTTCCCCAAACAGGGTTCTTTTCGGAATCGGAGCATCCAGAGAAATAGGGAAAGAGGCAAAGGCTCTGGGAGGAACGAAGGTTTTGATTGTTACCGATTCGGGGGTGGTGAACTCCGGGCTCGTCGCCTCATTACGAACGAATTTGGAAGAAGCGGGGATGAAGGTTTTTCTTTTCGATCGAGTAGAACCCGAACCTTCGGCATCCCTTGTGGATGAAAGTGCTCAACTTGCAAAAGAGAATGGAGTTGATGTCGTCATTGGGGTTGGGGGTGGAAGTTCTTTAGATATAGCAAAAGGAGCTTCACTGTTGGCATCCAATCCTGGCAATGTGCTCGACTATTGCGGTTTGGATCTGATCCCGAAGAGGGGGCTTCCGAAAATTCTCGTCCCCACGACAGCCGGCACAGGGAGCGAAGTCACTCGTGTCTTTGTCCTCATCGACAAGAGAGATAATATGAAAAAGGTGGTCTTCAGTAATTATGCCATCCCTGAACTCGCTCTTGTCGATCCGATGCTCACCATTTCAATGCCGAGCAAGGTGACTGCAGATACTGGGATGGATGCCTTAGTCCATGCAATTGAAACCTATGTTTCGATGAATGCTACCCCTTTCTCTGACCTCTTAGCCTCTAAAGCGATTGAGTTGATCGCCAAATACCTTCCAATGGCCTTCGCAAAAGGTGAAAATATTGAGGCACGTTATCATATGTCCCTCGCTTCCCTTTTGGCAGGCATGGCTTTTGCTAGCGGGGAATTGGGCGCAGTCCATGCCCTCGCCTACCCGTTGGGGACGGAATATCATCTCTCTCATGGCCGAACCAATGCGATCATGCTTCCCCATGTTATGGAATTCAACTCAATTGGTAATCGGTCTCGGTATGCGTTGATTGCCGAAATGATGGGAAAGAGGGAAGTCACCATTGATTTAAGGGCAGGGGTAGCCAAAGCGGTTGAAGCCGTAATTCAACTCCTCGACGATGTCCAAATTCCTTATCATTTGAAGGATTACGATATCCCCAAGGAGGCGATTCCAAAACTCGTTGAAGGAGGAATGAGGCAGGCCCGTCTGTTCGTGCCCAACCCGAGAGACCTCAGGGAGGAAGATGTCGAGGCGATCTATACAAAAGCTTGGTAAATGAACAATAAACTCTTCTCACTCAAAGCGAAGGTAAAAAATCTCCCGGGTCGTCGAGGAGAAAATGCAAGTGATTCCTGGAGGCTTCCTCCTGCCAAGCTAAGTGCCATGACACTCACTGGAGGCGAGGGAACTCTTTTCCCATCTCACTGAGAATTCCCCCTTAAGATTTCTTCCACCCATTCTAAACCGAGCTCTATCAACTTACCCCGGCTGGGGCGGCCTGTTTCGGGGTCGCAGCCGATCACCTCATAAAACATCTCAATGGCTCTTTGAAATTCTTTTTCCGTGAAGATCCGCTCGCCGGCCTTTGGGCCATCGGGTTTCGGATCGAATAGACGTTTGGGCAATTGATCATCCTTAATCGTAAATCCTTCGAGACTGTTAAAAGCTCTGGCCAATATCGTACCCCGTTCAGCGGCCTTCATCAACTCAAAGAGGTTAGTATTCCAACCTGTCACCGCATTCAAACACTGGACCATCAAATCCAGTGGCATCACACCACGGGGTGCAAATCCAAAAACGCAGAGCCCCAGAGCATCCATCATTTTCCAGAGATGATCCAGCAATACATAAGTCCTCACCTTTTCATTGGTGATTTGTGTCGGATGAATCGCTTTGTAAATTCCCAATGGCTTGACGGATTGGAAGGAATAGAATTTTTCATCAAAGAATAAGGTATCGTGAGGGGCATTCATGTGGTCAGCCCCGTAAGGGCAGGTAGCATAGCCTATGCCCACTCCCACTTTTACACGAGGATCGTGCATGGGCAGCTCGAGGCCTTTGACCGCCAGATGGTAGGGCTGATCTGATACCTTCCATCTATATGCGAGTCGTGTAATCCCCTCTGCCAAAAGATCGCCGAAGCCTTCTCGTTTCGCAATCATCTCCAACAGTTGAATGATCAGATCCGCATCCCCAAAGCGAAGCTCAAGTCCATCCGTATCAGCCTTTGTGATTACCCTCTTCTCGAAACATTCGCAAGCAAAAGCAATCACCATTCCAGCAGAGATAGTATCCATGCAGTATCGATTGCAGATCTCATTGGCTTTGGCAATGGCTTTAAGATCCAGAATATTAAGGTTCGTTCCCAGGGCGGAGATCGTCTCGTATTCAGGCCCTCCGTAGCGGGAATCAACGCCGTATTTTGGATGCTCGAGAGCGATGCCGCGCTTACATCGGATGGGACAGGAGTAACATCCTTTTCTTTGCTTCAGAAGAAGCTCGTTATAGGTGTCGCCGCTTACAGGTTTGGAATCATCGAGTTTGGTTCGTCTAAAGTTGTTAATGGGTAATGCACCCGCCTCAGACAGGATTTCGCAAAAGATTGTAGTCCCATAAACAAATAGGGTTTTCCCTTGGGGATTATCTTTGAAGGTTCTTGCATAGTCCTGGGCAGTCTTGCGCAAGAACTGAGGATCAAAAAATTCGATGTTTTCCGTCCCTAAGGCTGCGACAGCCCGAAGATTTTTTGAACCCATCAGGGCTCCGAATCCATCTCGGCCGTTGAAATGGCCAAGATTGTTTGTGATATTCGCGAAACGAACGAGATTCATTCCGGCAGGGCCAGTCTGGGCAACCCGGACCCTATTGCTTCCCATCTCCTGACGGATTGTGTCTTCAACCTCTAGCGCTCCCTGACTTGCCAGATGAGAAGCATCCTTGATCTCGGCCTTTCCTCCAGTGACCCGGAGATAGACGGGTTCATCGGCTCTTCCTCGAAACACAATGGCGTCAAAGCCTGCCATCTTCAGCTCTGGGCCGAAAAAGCCGGCTGCCTCTGATTCAGCGGCTGTCCCAGTAAGAGGCGATTTCCCTATGGCAGCGAATCGACAGGATGCCGCCAGAGGCGAACCTGTCATCACTCCCGTGGCGAAGATCAGAAGATTTTCTAATGAAAATGGATCAATTCTAGGGGGAACCTCTTTCATGAGATAGTGGTAGCCAATCCCCCGTCCACCCAGATAGGTCCGGTAGAACATATCATCTTTCTCTTCTATCTCAATTTTTCGATTGTTTAGATCGACATGAAGAATCTTTCCTCGGTAACCATAGCCCATAGAAGTTCTCCTTAACAAATACTATATTATTTAATAATATAATCCGAAAGATCGGAATACAAGTGGATTAAAGTTGCATTGGAGTGGGGATCCCCAATGAAATTTCAACACTATTGCTATTAATGGTTAACCCGGTGCGGCTTTTGTTGGGGTCCTTCTTGCCGAGGGAGTCCAGGTGGAGAACCTTTTCCCTAACATTAAAAAAGTTTGGATTTCTGCTATCTATCCGCTATTTTCGTACCTTTAAAAGTTACGATTTGATATTCATATATTCAATTTAAACTTTCCATAAGAAGGCCGAAAATTTGATTACTCCGGAGGCATCATGCACGCTTTCACTCGTTAATCGTCAATTTTCACTGCCCATAGATTTCAACTCTTTGTAGGTGTACTCAACAAATTTGTGCCTACCAAAATGAGAATCCTGGCAGAGGCTGAATTTGGGTAATATTTGTGTCTTGTGACCCAAACCGATAGAGCCAGGGCAATAATCACAGGAGTTTTTGATCCTCGACCTACTGCGGATTTGGGTAACAAAAAATCATTTTTGTAAATCGTGACACAAAGCCCCGTTGTGCGATCTTTGTCAGACGGATGGTTTGCTCTGCACCCGTAATCATCGACTAACCAAAGGTGTTCGAGCCTCCAAGGTTAAAAAGGGGTAACTTTGGAGACCCTTTTTATTGCCCTTCAAGCAAAGAACCAGGGAACCGACCTCTTTGTTCCCGTTTGACCGAATAGCCACCCCACCCAGTGAGACACCGGAACCAGAAGAGAAAAGACCCCGATCCCTGTCTTTTTCCCAGCCTTTGACCTCTTTCGCCCCACTCCAAAACTTTAAGACCCCAAGATCGAAGGGAGACCCAAAGGCGAGACCTGAAGACCAAGACAAGAACCGACCGGAAAAAGACTAGCTCCCAGGAACCCAAAGACCGGACGCCGACCGGAAACCTGACCCTCGACCCGAACCAACCGACACAGGAGGAGACCATAACCCACTGGAAGCAATCCCCCCTTTATCCCCCCCCCTTCCGCCCCTCCCCCTTCCCTTATTTTTGAAAACAATGTATATTATCGCAAATAGGCAACCCGGAGGTCCCAGTTATTAATTCATTCTTAAATTATCACGGTTCTACATAATACTGTCTGGAACGATGTTTTCTGGAAAAAGCAACACGGAATTGATCCTTTTGGACGAGTGAAGGTAATTTGTTGGCCCATCTTTAGAGAAAGAATAGAATAAGCATAAAAAAAGTTAGCCGGACAAACGGTATGCCAAACGAGCATGTCCTTGCGCGACTTACAGGCATCCAAAACATCCTCATGGCTGTTCACCAGGCAGGGATGCCGATGTCCGCGGCTACCAAGGGTCGTGAACGCGAGGCGTTTATCGACGATTTCCTGACAAATGTGATGCCGGCACCGTTCCGCTTTGGCTCCGGCGACGCTACCGATGCCACTGGCCAAATAAGTGGACAGTTGGACGTCGTCGTAGAATACCCGTTCATGCCGAGCCTGCCCGTAATCGGCGGGACGAGGACACGTTTGTACCTTGCCGAAAGCGTCGCTGCGGTGGTCGAGGTCAAATCTGACGTGGCATCTCAATGGGACGAAGCGGTTGCGACCGCCCGCAAGCTCGCCGCGCTGCGTCGGAGCTTCGGCGCTCAAATGATCATGGGGCACCCTCCTGGAGAACGGATACCGTTATTTGTCGCCGGTTACACGGGATGGAAACAAGTCGAGACTGTCGCTGAGAGACTGCGGGATGGCCCAATCCATGGAATTCTGGTCATTGACGGAAGCATCTTCGTGAGTTCAGCCGAATTCAGAGGCATAACGGCTACTGGACCATGGGCACTCTGGGGACTGATCTGCTGCTTGCATGAGGCAACCAGTACCCTAAAGTCGGCGTCTCCGCAACCACTCGACTACGCCAGATGAATGAGCCGGCTAACAGAGGACCATCGAGCTGACGGCGCTATGCGCCAATACACGTACATCAAACCAAGGCGATATGAGAGGGGAAAAATGCCAACCTTTACTGAGGCAAAGTTCAACTTCGATACAGGTCCCGGAAAGTCCAAGGAACTTTCTACATCTCTTGTACCCGTTGACGGGAAAGCCAAAAAGAACATCTCTATCCGCAATACCAAAGCAGAAGCGCTGGAGGAGTTCTATAAATGGCAGTTTATCTATGCCCTGATTCATAGCGGCCTTTACGCAAAGGATTACATCGGGGCCGAAGTCCGATTTCCAAAAGGTAACAAGACCTCCGCCCCGCTTAAACTCGATGGGGCTATCTTTGATGATCCAGCGTGGCTCCAGCACTATAACGACTATTGGCAGCAACGCCGTTCTCAGGACCTCGAATGGCTCAATGCTCACCTTCTCGCTGTGATCGAATTCAAGCGCGATGACAAGGAAATCGAGAAGGTTTTCACCGGACAGATTAAACCTGCGATGAAAGAAAAAGACCCGGCCACCGCCTATGTCCTTGGCTTGTATTACGACCGAGAGCGTCTCTACCTTTTTCACCGTCGAGACGGGTTATTTCTCCGGTATGACGAAGCCAAAAACCAGAAAGCAAAAGACAGCAAGGTGGGCGACCTTTCCCTTCATCTGCCTGACCCTTACTCCTACATTCCCTCTTTCGATGACCTTCGCAACCGTGTCCACCGCCCAGCACGGATCGACCGCAGCATCCGTTCTTATAATGAACTCGATGTCATTACCTCCATAGCCACCGTCCAACTTCAAACCGCTCTCTCCGAGGTCTTGCGTACCCTCGACAAGGCCGGACTTGTGAATCAACGCGGCTATCAAATCCTTATTGAAACCTTCGCTCTCAAGATCTTTGACGAGAAGCGCAATGAGAAATACCCAAAGAAAAAGCTGGAGTTTTTCGCTACAGACTCCGAAGCGGCGTTTCATGCTCTCAGCGATAAGCCAATTCAGGATTTTATCAAGCGCATGAAGGGCATCCGCGCCGCAGCCGCAGGCCAGTACCAGAAAATCCTGAGCGCCGATGCCATTGATTGGAAGAACGCCAACCACGTCCGGGCCGTTGTCGCCGTTTGCCATGCTTTCCAAGACTTTTCATTTATCAAATCCGCCAATAGTGATCTTTACCAACTTGTTTTCTACAACTTCGCCAACGCTTTCAAGCGTGATGAATCAGCGCAATTCCTCACGCCTCTGCCCGTAATTGACTTCCTTGTGAAGATAGTAAACCCGCGCGACGGAGAAACTGTCATAGACCCCTGCTGTGGTATAGCCGATTTCCTCTCCCTCTCGTTCGTCAACGCGGCACGCAAGGGCAAGGATTGGCGGCTCGACGATGCTAATATCTACGGCGTGGACCTTGATGAAAACATGATTATGCTCGCCACCCTCAATATGCTTCTTAACGGCGATGGTGAGGCCAAACTTCATTACCGACACACGCCCGGCTCCATCCTTGTAAAATTCGCCGCCGGCAATCCGCCTTCCCTTGTTGACCTTATCCCCAACCGCCACAAGTCCGGCGCTTGGCATGACTGGCCGGACAACACTCGTCTCATGGAGTTTGATGTCGTCCTCACTAATCCGCCCTTCGGCGAAGATCGAGCATATCGCCCGCGCAACGATCAAGAACGCCGTATCATTGAAATGTATGAAACATGGAACCTATCGGGCGGGGGCGACAATATTGATCTTGGTGTTGTCTTCCTCGAAAACGCCTATCAAATTCTGAAGCCTGAAGGCCGTCTCGGCATCGTCCTTTCCAATTCCATCGCTTCAATTAACCGATGGAGACAGGTGCGCGAATGGCTGATGGAACGAATGCGAATTGTCGCACTTTTTGATCTTCCCGCGAACGTTTTCGCAGAGACGGGCGTCAACACAACCCTCATAGTCGCCTACAAACCGAAGAATTCCTCCGCGCTCAAGAAATTGGTTGAATCGGATTATTCCGTCTTTGTGCGCGATATCCAGCGAGTCGGTTACGAGAAGCGAACCAGCAAGCGCAACGTTTTTTTCAATCCCGTCTATCGTATGGATGAAACAACCTTCGACCTGATGACAGACGCGGAAGGCCATCCTATCCTCGACGAGGATTTCACGCAAATTATTGCCGACTTTCGTCAATGGGCGCTGGGGCAGGAAGAAACCCTTCAACGTCTATTCTGCAAAGAGGCTTGAGCGATGAACTATCTGCGTGTCCCGCGTGAAGTCAACCTTGGAGAAATCCGAGAGCGAGATGCCACTTGGTCGCCCTCCATGTACCGCCGGGTGATTATCCCCAACGCCAATGTCAAGCGAATGGGGGATCTTCTTGTTTCCTCCAATCCTTTTGACAGGGGTGTTGAGCCAGGTTCTATACATTATCTACGGGATTCTACCCATTTTTTCATCCGTACAAAAGCACTTCAAAGGCACAGTTACCTTCTGTATTTGAAAGGCGACGCGATAACTCCCATAAGCCCAAAGGTGTTTGAGGACCCTTGCTTGGCCGATGGCGATATCCTCATGTCCAAGGATTCAAATGTCGGTGAATGTGCGATGGTAGATGGCACACGCTGGACGAATCACATGTTCAGTGGTGGAATAGTTCGGTTGCACCCCGCTGCGGATCGGTATTATTTCTTTGCCTTCCTGAAGCATCCTCTATTCATAACTCAACTTCTCGCCAAGTCTCCGCGAGGAGCCACAATCACACACGCTAAAACGCTTTGGCTGGATTGCCTCATACCATTTCCGAACCAGTGTGATGGGGAGCGCGTCATTCGATACGTCTCTGCCCTCATGCAAGCCATTGTTGAAAAAGAAAAGGCCATTCGCGACAACTCGAACTTGATTCACGATTTCATAAAAGCCGAATTAGAATCGAATCAGAAGAGCCGACAGTTCCAATACATTTTTCCTTCAATTTCCGATTTGTCATCGCTTCAACGATTTGATGCGGTCATTTACGATCAGGAATATAAGTCGAAAATCTGGCTTATTGAAAACTACGCACATGGTAGTGAGACACCTCAACAGGCAGGTTTCACGGTAACACCAGGTCCGAGCCTCGAAATCAAGATCATTCGCACACGAATCGATTCGGAAACCTACCGACCTGGCTACTATACTCTCATTCTTCCTACGAACATCTCGGTATACGGGACAATGAATGTTCTCCCCTATTTGGGTACTGCAAAAAGTCTTCCACTGCTCGAGCAGGGAGATATAGTTTTCGGTGAGGCAGGTTTTCAGAAGGGCCGTTCTTTAGTGCTGATAGATCATTGGCCGCAATGCACCACCAATGCGCATGGCCTATATGCCCGCCGCTCTGACGGGGATATTCAAAAAGCCATCTTCTTCCGCTGCATCTTTAACTGGTATCGCACTATGCGTTTGATAGACATCATGGCGGTAGGTGGTTCCGGGGGTCATTTCTCGCCAGAGTATTTTGATTATGTCCGTATTCCCAAATTTCCTGATGATAAACAGGTCGAGATTACACGCTTATATCATCACAATGCGGCGCAGCCCGCTGAAAAACCAACGCTCGATTCCTTCGTAGACTGGCACAACCGCTGGAATGCCGAGTTGGGCATTTGGGAGCTTGACCGAGAAATGAAAGCCCTTCAGCGCACGCTTTCAGATATGCAAGAGCAAATCATCGAAGGGAAGACTATCAATGTACCAATTTAGGATGCATAACAAGGCGCTGCTCCTGACCACTATTCCGTTGCGCTCCATAGCGGCAGATGAGCTTGGACGTTATGCTCACTTTTAAGCAGTAATACTCGCCCTCAAAGGTCACGCTCGGGGGAACACTCGTGGGTGTACTCTTTATCCAAGACTTATTTTGACCCTGTTCGTCAAGTCAAGTTACTGGTCAGGTTAACCTATTCTTTTAGATACGCACTGACTCTGCTCTCAGGGTTATTAGAGCAGAAACAAATAATAAATCCTATTTTATGAAATAGTCTATTTTCTTCTTGTAAATTCTTGCGAATGTTTTTAACTGGACAATGTCAATCCGTCTTTGCCCCGATTCCATTTTAGAAATGTAGGATTGCGTAACTCCCAGAAGCTTTGCAACTTCTTCTTGGTCGAGACCTCTTTCCTTGCGGGCCGTTCTTAACCTTTCGACCAGGCTCCTGTGTTCTTTTGAATAGATTGCCTTGACCATAGCCCCATAATCCCCTGGGGTCAAGAATACATTCCAATTTGTCATATGCCAAAATGGAATATTTCCATGGAATATTTTCATTGACTCTTTAGGTACGAATCCGTAGAATATCCTTACTCCGCAGAAGGAAGGGAATCAGCGATTGGAAAGATGATTTTTGAAGAAACTGGGTAAAAAAGGCTTTACAGGAGAATAATCTTGGCCTACTATTTAGGGCCTTTTCGTCAACGGGAGGAACTATATGGCAACCACTCTTGACCATAAACAGATGAATCTCCTTGATTTTGTGAGTAAACATGACGAACAGGAACAGCACGGACCGACACCAGCGGAGCTTTGGGACGGAGATGTAATCCGACATGCTCTCGATGAACTCGTTAATCTGGCACTCCAGTACAGGTCCAGCAAATCCTATCGGGAGCTTATTCGTTTTGTTGGCCGCTTCCGATTCTACTCACCTTACAATTCGATGCTAATATTTATCCAGAGGCCGGGAGCGAAATTCGTTGCCCCTGCCCATCGTTGGATTTGGCAGTACGGGCGCACAATCAAGCCAGAGGCACATCCACTTGTGATCCTCCAGCCCAGGGGGCCGGTTATGTTCGTGTTCGATGTCGAGGATACGGAACCAGGAGAAGATGCCAGAGCTCTGCCACGGGAAGTCGAAAAACCTTTCGAGGTTCGTGGTGGAAAGGTGGGCAAAGAACTCGAACGCACAATCGAAAATGCCAAGCGAGATGGTATTCGAATTTTACTGGAACACGGGGGGTCCCAATCGGCAGGCTTCATCACCAAGCAGAATGAGAAAAGCACTCCTCCCCCGCTGATGTTCCAAACAGGAACGAATAGAGATGGCGGGTCAATTTATACAGGCCTTCCTGTTCGCTATAACCTCATCCTGAACAGTGCTCTTAGCTCAGAAGCCATCTACGCTACTATGGTACATGAGCTGACCCATTTGTACGGTGGACACTTGGGGACACCAAACAAGAAGTGGTGGCCGGACCGGCGAGGATTGGCGAAGAATGTTGGTGAGTTTGAAGCAGAGTCAGTGACCTATCTGCTTTGTGGACGACTCGGCATTGACAATCCTTCGGAGCAGTACCTGGCAGGATACATGGAGCGGAATCCAGAAGTCCCCGCTGTTAGCCTCGAATGTATTATGAAAGTGGCGGGGCTGATTGAAAAAATGGGCCAAGAGCGTCTGAAACTGCGGGAGGGCCAAGATTGATAACCAGCGATCGTTAACAAACATTGCTCTGGACCCAGTTACTTTGGTGTTGGGGGGTTTACTTCGATGGAAGGAAGATCCTTATCCGAGGAAATATTATCTTGGCAGAGGCCCCGTCTTTTCGAAAAAGTATCTTAAAATATAGACCGGACAGCCACGGGGCAGAGGACTATTTAGCCTTGTGCAGAGAAATAATAGAGAGAGGAGCCAAATGAACTTACGAAAAGGTTTCTTTAGGCTCACGTTGGTATTGTCTATTTTAATTGGGATTATATCATCTTTCGTTATGATAGAAAGAGAGTCGTATACACGCTTTAAAGTAAGGCGAACAGGAGGAGCAATAAAAGAACTAACCGTAACCTTACTTTGGTTTGAAGAAGGAAACCCAGATATTTTTGACTTTGTTGAAGTATTTGAGGAAGCGGAAAAAATGAGTAAGAACGTGATAGAAGTTAATCCATATATGAGGATTGATAGAGAGGGGAAAAAAGGGAAGCCAAAAATTGTTGATCCTTTAGATCCTTTGGGATTGTTAGATAAAGAACGGAAACCAAAAGCTGAAGAGTATGAAAATGCAACTCCCATTGACAAAATCGATAGAGAGAAGCTCCCTACCTACACTATCTTGAAGAAAACTGTGAACCCAATCAAATGGAATAAATTCTTTTATAAAATGGCTATAGGTTTTACTTCGATTTGGCTTATCTATGCATTTATAAAATGGGTCATGGTCTTTTTCGTTATAGGGGGGTTTAAGAGTAAAACAACTCAATAGGAGGATAACGGGATTATGGACAAGAAGCCCAGGTTAGGCTCAGACTCTTTGTGATGAATAAGGGATACAGGGTTAGGTGTCCATATAGGTGTCCATACAGAATATTATTCCATCAAAATTGACAGAAGCGCCCACATCTTTACTCTGGAGTTACACTAATTTTCACAACCGCTTTTTAGGGAAGCCTCCTTCTTAATTATTCCCCTTGCTCTCCTTCGAAAGTCCTTTATTTTCCTCACCTGTTTATAATTAATTTGCGACGCCCTGTCGCTTTTTTGTATAATACAGGAAAGGAAATTTTATGGAATCTATTCCAAGTTCGTTCGATTCCTTTCGCATATTCTTCCTCCTTCTCCCAGGCTTTCTGAGTTTGTTAATAGAAAGGGCTATGCTTTTTCAACCCAAAGAGACGGCACTTTTCTTTACCATAAAAGCTTTGGTTTACAGCTTTCTAAACTACACGATTTTCTCCTTTACAGGCCTTGTGGTTGCTTCTCGCTGGGCCGCCATCACTATATTCCTTATCGCGGTAATTACGGGTTTACTAATCGGATATTGCAAATCGAAAGATTGGCACATGCAATTGGCTCGAAAATTTGGATTAACCAGAAGGACTGCAAGATCTTCCGTTTGGTTGGACATATTCCAGGATAAGTATTCAGAGGGAACCGGACCTTACGTCATCGTGTTTCTCAAAGATGGACGACGCATTTATGGATGGCCTGAATATTATGCAAACGAGTGGAGTAACGGCCCCATCTTATTCCTTACAAAAACCGGCTGGCTTTATAATGATGGCGGCCAAGAAAAGGAAATTGAAATACCTGACCCAGGTATACTAATCTGTGGCTCACAAATAATACATATCCAATTTTATAGCCCCACTGCAAAAGGAGCACATAATGCCAAGGGATGAGATTGAAGAAAAAAGTCAACAAGAAAAATGGGTAGAATCTCTAAAAGGAGGATATCAAAAACCACCCGATGAGCCTAAGCCACCACCACCTCCAGCTCCTCCCCCTCCTCCGGAGAAGAAATAACAACCAATTAATTTTTAAAAATACTTAAATCAGAATTTTTGACTCAATGTTCGGTGTCGGAATTTAGAGGCAATCCCCCTTCCATTTCTCGTTGACACCCCGCTTCTAATTTCTGCTGGATTCAATAAGATTCGTCAAGAATCCAGATGAGAGTTGGAGCCGCGAGAAAGAAGACACCCTCATCCTTGGATTGACTTCTTGTCAGGAAGGGAATAATAATTAGCTTTAGAAGATTCGCGGGCCTCCATAGAGAGGATCACCCGATAAGGTCCCTTCCTCAGACGAAAGGAAAAGCCTTGAAATTAACTGATCTTGTTCCGACTGCGGATGTTCTCTTAGAACTCGAACCCGAGGAGTTGGCCGGTTTTGTTCTTGAATATTTTCATTCTAAGGGTGATCCTGAAAAATTTGAAGAAAACCCAGCGAATTTTTCAGGAGAAAGCGTACTTCGAGAATATCCAGAGCGGGGAAAGCAGTGTCAAGCTGCGCTAATGGAAGCTTGGAGTTCTTTAGAAAGGGAAGGGTTTATTATGCGTCGGCCCGGAGATCCATATGGATGGTATATCTTCGCCAGGCGTGGAAAACAAATAAAAAGGAAAGAAGATTACACCGTTTTTCGCCACGCAAACTTATTTCCCAAAAATACAATTCACCCTGAGATCACAAAAGAGGTCTATCCCCTTTTTTTGCGCAGGGATTATGAAACGGCAGTATTCAAGGCTTTTAAGTTAGTTGAGGTAGCTGTTAGAGATGCCTGCGGACCAGGATTTGAATCCCTTTATGGCACAGATTTAATGATGAAGGCTTTTCATGAAGAAACTGGTCCAATGACAGACAAATCTGAGCAACCTTCCGAGCGGAAAGCTCTTCAATTTTTGTTCGTGGGGGCAATCGGACGATTTAAGAACCCCTCCAGTCATCGACATGTTGCGATCACGAACCCAAATGAGGCAATCGAGATGATACAATTAGCAAGTCATTTGCTCCGTGTGATTTCTGATCGAAGCAGGATCGAAGGGAAGGAAGATCAAAAGCAATAACTATTGATATTGGGGGATAGGGTGATCTCCCCGACAAGCCGGTTTCCCCCGGATTCATCTCGCAGGAGGTCACACAGGAGGTGACCAATGGAAAAAAAGAGAAATCAATCTGATCACGCCTCACTAAAAAAGCCTTCTAATAAAATCTCATCTACGCTCCTCGATTGTTTACGTTTCTATCATAAACTGCCATCTGATTTTCCCCTTGAACAAGAAATTGAGAAATTCAATATTTTTTGGAACGAACCCCGTCTTGCATCTCTTAACCTTGATGGGAGACTTCAGACATTTGCCAAAGAAAGGCACTGGACAAACAATGATAGGATGAATTTTAGGATAAGGGGTGCCATTAAAAACGGACGCACACTAACCTCTGATAGAACAGCCAGGGAGTGTTTAATAGCTTTAATAGCTCGGAAGGATGGGCAGGGGAATTGGGTTTATAAGTATGAATGCCGTAAATGCGGTTCAGTTGACCAAAGAGGAATTACCCAAGGACTGTCTCAATACCGATATAAAGCATTAGAAACCCTGCCGGGTCAGAAAGAAATAAAGAAGTGTCCTAACTGTGGAGAATATGTCGAATTTAAGAAAGTCAGAGCAAGGACTCATTGGTGGGAAAGGGAAAAATATCGCCGAAAAAGTAAAAGGATTGCAGAAAGGGGGTCAATTTGGGATACACCAGTCTTGGACAGTGAACGGAAACGATGGGAAAAGCTCAATGCCCAAAAACGATACAAGGAATTGTACAAAGAGCTGGGCCGGAAGATCGAAGCACTGTTGCTTAAAAACAAAGATTTAATAGACGAATTGCTTAATCCCGATTTTCTGCGCAGGTCATTCATGGGTAAGCTTGGCATTCCATACTCCCCCCTTCTCGGTCTTTATTCTCTCACAGCTTATATCTTAGTTAGGCTTTTCGGAATAAAGAATGAAAAACTCTTTGAAGAGCTACTAACCCATGTCAAAAAGGTTTATACGATGCGCCACGGGGCACCCCGGGGGCCGGATGATCAACAAGAAAGGTTTTCCGATTTGGGCACCTATTTGACCGAGGCCATAGCTGGCTTTTCCAAAAAACCAGTTTTGTTCTCCCGAAAGACCTCATCGCTACTCGTGGAAGCCGTTGAGCGATATCTTTTTACCTGCGTTGAAAACGCTATCAAAAAGGATCAGATGAGCGAACAAAAGTTTGAAGAGCTTGATATCGAAGATTTGAGAGCAGAACCTAAGTCCAGGGCGGCCATGCTCGCAGAAGCCTCCACGGAACTAATCTTTAGTGACCCGATAGATAAAATTATATACGAGAATTACTGGGAGACTGGTTTGAAAATTGTAGACATTGTTTACAAGAGGCTTGGGAAACGAATAACAAGGCAGGCCATTGAAAACAGGAAAGCCAAAAACATTAAACCCTTTATAGAGCGGTCCTTAGAACTAAAAAAGATCAGGAGGGAAGACGAAGGCCGGATTGAAGAAAAGCCTGTCCGGGGGGCACCGGAAGACGAAGAAGCGTCGGGAGATAAAGAGTCGTTGAAGGAGGAAAAAGACGAAACGGAGAACGAAACTTAGCAATTAGCCTATTTTATCAAATACTTAACAGTTCTATGGCCAACTTCATTACTTGGAGTTGGTTTTTTTTTAAAATTTTTTCATTTTGTTGGTTGCATTTTGGGGGTCAAAAAGACTCTCTAATAATAGAGGGATAAATTTTTTGAAAGGAGGCTTTTACGATGACGGGGAAAAGCGGATTTATCATTTTAACAATCTCACCCCTTGGGATCGAGCGGAAGAAACTTTACCACATCGGCAATAAGAAAGACACTGCTCAACTCCTCGCGCTGTATGAAAAGATTAGTCCGGATCTGATTCGACTGGATGCGAAAATCCGGAGCCATGCAGACGTGAAGCTTTGAACTGAAGTGCTTCCCCCATTTTTTTTTGAGCTGAGAGAAAGGATGATGAAGATGGAGAAGGGTAACGGCAACGGTGACAGTCTCATGGAACGACTTTATCGAAACGAACCTGTGGGGGCCTTAGATGCTTTAAGGGCCATTAAATCAGCACGACAGGCTCTTTTTAATTTCCGCGATAATCCAAAGAGAGAGGAAGAAAAAAAGGTAGAGGTATATAGAAGTAGAAACCGTCGGTAAGAAATACTCGAAGGTTGAAGTTACTTCCCTTAGATTAGTTGATCCCAAAGAGAGCGGCCTGCGTGGGTTCGCAGATGTGAAGCTCGATGGGATTGGCATCCATGACTTCCGCATTATCGAGCGTAACGGAAAGCCTTTTGTTGAAGTGCCGCAAATCACCCGAAAGGTGAACGGCCAAATATTTTTTAACCCAGTCATTACTTTCCCAGAAGAACTTATGGTGCGCGTGGAGACCGTAATCCTTACAGCATTCTTCGGAGCAAAGGAGAAAACCCATGGCACAAAAACTTAATCCCCTCTTGGAAGCTGCCCTTGCTTACCGAGAGAAATTTGGTTTTTCTATCATCCCCATGACGACGTACCTTGACGATCATGGAGAGGTCAAGAAAAAGCCTCTCGTTGCCTGGACTGAATTTCAGAGTCGTCTTGCTTCAACGGATGAGATAAAAAAATGGTGGGCCGATAACCCTACTGCTCTGATCGCGGTAGTGACGGGAAATTTTTCAAATATCTGCGGTTCCGATGCAGATAAGCCAGAAGCACTTGCACGTCTCACTGAGTTTCTTACCATTTCAAAGATCCCTACTTCCAAAACTCCGAGGCCAGGAAATCATTTTTTCTTCCGTCCTCCGAAAGATTGCCCTGGGGGTAATTCGACTCCATTGGGCCTCGATTTCCGAGGTCAAAACAGTCTTATCATTCTGCCCCCATCTATAAACTGCCAAGGGAAGGCTTATTCATGGGTGCCTGGATTATCCCTTGACGAAATCGAGCCTCCGCCGTTGCCCCAGGCTTACGTTGAATTCATCCGGTCGAATTCATTCGGAGCCAAGGCGGCCGGTTTCGAAGGCCAGATGTTCCAGGATGGGAATAGAGATAATTCCCTCTTCCACACTGCACTCTGTCTCATCAAAGGTGGAATGCCCGAGAATGAAGTCTACCAGGTTCTTACAAACCTGATCATCTCCTGGGGCGAGACACCAGACCCGAAATGGATCAATACTAAGATAGAATCCGCTGCGAAGCGAAAGACCGGAAAGGATCGGAATTTAACGCAAGAGGTGAAGGACGTGATTTCAATCACGGCGGGAACATTTCGGGTTGCTGAAATATATCGACTTGTCAGAAATGCGGCCCCGGAGGATCGAGGGAAGATAAGAATGGTTTTATGCCGATTGGTTGAAGAAGGTATCATTGAGCGAGCAGGCAAAGAAGACGGTCTTTTCCGACCTGTAGAGAATGATGAGCAGCGCCTTGATATTCGACAGAAGAGTAGCGGGGAGAAAAAGCTGTGGATGCCTTTTCAATTGGAAGATAAAGTCAAGATTCATCCAAAAAACATCATCGTGATCGGCGGTACTCCGGACGGCGGTAAAACGGCTTTTCTTCTCAATGTCGCCGCAATGAACCGAAATTCTCACCACATCTTTTGGTTTACTTCTGAAATGGGGGTCGATGAACTCCAGGGGCGGGTTGACCCGATGGGAATTGGAAGGGAAGAATGGCATGGCAAAATTACCACCATAGAGCGGTCCTCTAATTTCCAAGATGTGATCAGACCGGAAGGCCTAAACATCATCGACTACTTAGAACTCTCCGGGGATGATTACCTGAAGGTGGGCGAGCATATCCGCAGGATTTGGGAGAAGTTGACCACTGGAGTCTGTTTTATTGCCATTCAGAAAAGGTATGGAAGCGACCTACCGCAGGGGGGAATCGGAGCGATAGAGAAAGCGCGCCTGGCCCTTTCCTTTGAAAAGGGAATTGTGAAGATCGTTAAAGGGAAGAATTGGAGAGACTCGAAGAGCAATCCAAATGGATTAGAAATGGAATTTAAGCTTGTCGATGGATGGAAATTCATTGAGTCTGGGCCCTGGACTAAGGCAAGTCAACCGGTAAATATCCCAAGTCTCTATCAGGAGACCGAGAGGCAACACAAGCAGGCGAAGAAAACAATGGGCAAGAACGCCCTGCAGAAGGAGTTTGAAGGGATCGTTTCATGAGGAGCGCAACAAGCGCAACATCAGCGCAACATTAGCGCAACATGGGGAAAAAACGGGATTCCTTAATGATTTTGTATCACTTACAGCAAAGCGCAACAATCGCAACACTTTTGTGTGTGTGCGTCCCTTTAACTACCTTGCTTTCTTTAAAAAAAAAGAATAATACGCCCCGCCCTCGAGAGAAGGGATCCCGAGAGCCTACGGGCGGGTCACGGGACAAAGAAGGCATTTTTAGGGAGCGTCATAGAGTGAAACTGCTTATGAACTCCTTCATAAAACCCGACATCAGCTGCTTGGTAAAGGGGAGGTAGCTGGCAATGACGGCCACAGGGAAGGGTGAGGGCACTTTAGGGCTTAATCTGCAATTGAATTGCAGCTCGGAAGACGACGGCAAGCATCCGCGCTTGAATCAGTGCTTTCTCTGCAAGGCCTGGCAGCTTGAAAAGAACCTCTTCCCGATCGATATCCCCGATCAGGGGGCCGCATGGGTTGAAAAGAAATGTTGCCAGTCTTGCCTCGACAAGTTGCAATTGTCTGCAGGTCCGGATTAGGGGACTGGCACAGGCCATGAAAGACTTCGCAAATAAGAGGGAAAGCAGTGGGTAGGGAGCGAACGAGATTTAAAATTCTGGCCATTGACCCTTTCGACATATCCGCCAGTCCGACGCCAGCACAAACAAGCTGGGCGGAATGGTTCAAGGAAATCACAAAGGATGTCAACCCACCCTATCATATCAGGCGGATTCACTACCGAACCCTGGGGAAATTGAAACCCGATGGATTGCCATACGAAAATACAGACAATGACGGGGCTCTCTTGGGCAAGGTCTCTGAGTATGCGAGATATTTGGGGTTAATTGATTTCGATGCGATAGAGGATCATAAAAACGAGGGTCAGGTAGTTCAGGTGGTTTACGAACCCGACGAGATCTCCACATATCTCAAGATGGGAGCGCGGGACCTCACCGTCCCGACCATTAATGATGCGTCGGATGTGATCGACGATGGGGGCTCCGCTATCATCAGTTTTGGCGCTGCGCTGCGACAACCTTATCATCTTGAAATCTGGATTGAGAAAAGCACGATGAACGACGTTTTAATCCCGATTGCTAAGGGGTATGGAGCGGTTTTAATGGTTGCGGGGGGTCAGTTCTCCCTCACAAACATTGCCGATCTGTTCAAGCGGATTCGAGATCTTAAAAAACCTGTCCGTCTCTTCTATCTCCGAGACTTTGACCCGGCA
>Ga0209777_10001318_pt1 | contig 36618 bp, 34 predicted proteins | sample FrelakmetHBP12HB_FD_187147 | JGI IMG/M metagenome (GOLD analysis project Ga0209777, IMG submission 187147) | Freshwater lake sediment microbial communities from the University of Notre Dame, USA, for methane emissions studies -HBP12 HB (SPAdes)... | ecosystem: Environmental > Aquatic >...
GCTGGCCACGCTGACCTTCTGGTGGACGGTGACGAAGTCCTCCACCAGGAGAAGATCGTCTTTCGCCGTGACGCCGAATCCGCCGACCTCGGTGTCGGCAAAGTCACGGAAGTAGAGCAGCTTCGCCCAGGCGGTCGGGGTGAACCGGAGTACGATCTTCACCTCCGCCTTCTTCTGCGGCTTCGGCTCCGACGGCGGCTGCGGTTTCTTCGGTGTCTCCGCCGGCGTTGTTACCGGCGCCGGCGGCTTCTCCGGCTTCGGCGGCACTTTCGGTTCTGTCTGAGTCGTTGTCATTGGTCTCCTCCTCGGTCTCGGGTTCTTCCTCAAGGCACGGACATCTTGCTTCCTCGCGGCACCGGCGGCACAGCCGCTCGCCGCATTCCGGGCACCTCGTCATGCAGCCGCTACAGACATGGTCCTCGCAGACGGGGCACGTCTCCAAACAGCCCAGACATGTAGTTTCATCGCAGTGGTCACAGCAGGAGCTGCACTCGCCGCAGAAATCGTTGTCGCACGAGGTGCAGTAATACGTGTCGTCCTCGCCCATGACGCTGCCGCAGTCGTGGCAGGCGGCCCCGTCCCAGTCCTCCAGGACCACGTAAGCCGAGTCCCGGTTGTAGTTGGTCAGGACCGACCGGACCAACATGAAGAAGTCGCAGACCCGGCCCCCGGCCAGCGCCGTGTCGATGGCGGCGCCGGCGTCGCCTGCACAGAGCCGCTCCTCGCTGACGTGAGGGTGCGTGACCGCTTCGTTGCGAACGGAGGGGTGGGGATCGAGGGCCACGATCCGGTAGATGCTCCGAAAACTCGGGTCCCCCAGGGCGGGGATGTGTAACTGGACCTCGAAGTCGCCCAGGTAGACACCTTCGAGTTCAATCCCGTCGGTGACGATGGCGAGGATCTGGTCCTCAGGATAGTACCGAAGCCCCTCGAATTCCTCCTCGGCCTGCTGGAGCTCCTCGAGGACATCGCGGATGTTGGGGACCGTGACCTCGGGCTTATTGAGCGCGAGTTCCGCTTCCTTGCTCGTGTAGTTGAGACCGCGAAAAAGCCGCGTGGCCTGCTCCATGAGGTTGCCCGCCGCGGCCGTCCAGCCCCGCGCGACGCACAGGTTGAGTTTGCGGCGGACGGATTCCAGTTCCGTCAGGTCAGAGGACAGGTTCTGGACCTGGCTCTGTGCGTCACGAAAACGGTTCATCCTGACCGCGTGGAGTTGATCGCGAATGGCCCCGGCGACTTGCCAGAGCCGTCGGCCGGACAGTTCATTTTCCATGTTCTGATTCCTTTCCGAAAAAGGTGAAGGGGCACCCACCCGCTGAGGAATGGATGCCCCTTGCACGGTTCGCACGATCGTCAGGCCGCGGCGGCGCCCTCGATCTTCGTGGGCGTCATGGTCACGCGGTCGCCCTCCTGCAGGACGTAGTCGCGCGGAACGGGCTGGCGGTTGACGCGGATGAGGTAGTCCTCCGACTTGCCGCCGGCGATCTGCTGGCTGAAGAACTTGTCAACCGTGGTGCCGGGGGCCACCTCGATGTAGTCCGCGTAGCCGCCGCCGTCGTTGTTGATGAACAGGATTTTCATGGTCTTCTCCTTGAGTTCAGGTTCGGGTTCGTACTGGTTTGGTGTTGCTTCGGGGTCAATGACAGACAACAGGAACGACTGCTGGGTTGGGGACGGCTGTCGCAGGGGGCGGTCCGCGCGCACTGATACCGAAGTACTGCATCGCTGATTCCTTTCGTTCGAGGGTCGTGAAGAGGGGGAAGACAGGTCTCAGGCCAACTCCATCCAGCGGCCGCAGGCGGGACAATAAGGCGTGCCGCACTCGGCGATCTGCCTGTAGGAGCGGTAGAGGACCCGCCGGCAGTCGCGGCATCGCCAGATGCCCAGGTCGGTGGGACGAGGGCTTCGTTTTCCGCACCCGCGGTGTTCCTCGGCACGTCCTCTTCGGGCACGGACGAGGGCTTGCAGGACTGCATCCACATCATCGCGAGCCCGCTTGATCACCCGGACAGCGCCGTCAAGGGTTCCCTCACCGCCTTCGACGATCTCGAAGACGAGGAACTGAAACAGCGTGTCGCCGATGCTGGAACCGCGGACCTTCTCAAGCAGGGTCTCAAAGTCGAGGCAGTCCAGGTCGGGGTCCAGCGGCAGAAGGTCGCTGCCAGGGTAGGCATCGTAGAGGATACGGGCGATGTTGACTTCCTGTGTCTTGCACATGCGGTCACCTCCTTTCGGTTGGCATGCTCAGATGAATCGGATGGGGCTCAGGGGCTCCGTTCCGGGTCGGGCGACGAGGCCGCGGATTGCATCCAACCTGGCGCGGTCGTTCAGCGAATTGTCGTCCAGGATGCCGACGACCTCCTCCCAGCGTAGCATGACGTGGCCGCTCTGGTCCGCCGGCAGGGCAATCGCTTCCTCGCCGCCGCGGTAGGACACGATCTCGGCGTTGTACTCGCAGAACGCCTCGGAGCAGCGGTCGAAGTGCAGCCGGTGCTTCACGAGAAATGCTTCGAGTGAATCGAACTGGCCGAACCGGGCCTGATCGGCATAGAGGGCCACGATGGCGCCCTGGCGGAATGCCTGCCAGAGCCCCTCTTCGGTGACGTCCGGTCCGCCGTAGCCGTCCAGCGACACGGCCTCATCTACGATAACGCGGATGAGTTTGGTCAAGATGATCTGGGGGATCGGGCCGCCGATACGGATTTCAGCAGGGTAGTGATCGGACACAGGGTTCTCCTTTCTGGATTTACCCGGATAAGTCGTCAGGGCTCAGGGTTCGGGGTGGGCTTGCCGGGCCTCGGGATGTAGTTCGCCACGACCTCGGCGATCTGTGCGAGCGTGTCGTCGTCCCTGGCCTTCGAGGGGTTGTAGAACGTCCTCGCGCCTTGCATGTCCAGGTACAGCAGGTCGTGGATTCTCCGGACGGCTGGATGTATGGGTGTCACCCCGGGATTACCACGGTGTTTCCAGTCGCCACCCAAGCTGCGCAGGATTCGCAGGAGCGTTCTCTTCTCGACGTGGGCCGACTCGATGCGAGTGTTGGTGTGCTTGACGTAGGCCGTCCACCACACATCCTCGCTGATGATCTGGACGGTCTGGCACTCCACCCGCTGGAAGTCGTCTTCCCTGAACTGTGGGTCTGCGGTAAGCAGAATGGGCTCGCCCCGCGGGACATCAACAGCCAGGTTGCCGTCGACGTCACGAATCTCCTCCAGTTTGTCGTTGAACTGGAAGTACGAGGAACTGCCGTCCCAGCACTCGACGCTGTAGACAGCGTCGTCGGCCCGATGCATCCGGCGGACCTCGTCCATGTAGCCCAGCAGGTACAGGATGTACTCAGCCGTCATAGGGACGAGACAATAATCGCAGTCGCCGTTGTAGTCGTCGTTAGTGCTGGATGTGTCGATGGCAAGGTGCGTGATTGGTGTCTTGCTCATGGCAAGGGACTCCTTAAATTGGGGTTCGGGAACTTCGGGGACAGTTGGTCCGGCGAATCGGTCCACCTTCATCATGCGACGTGCCGGTCAGGTAAGGGCCTTGCGGATGAAAGGCGGGTCAGTCAATCTTACCGCGGCGAGAATGATGGGCGCTATTGGGTCCGATTTTTCCGTCTGGATGCATCTTGAACAAGTCCGGACGCAGCCGCCGCCATTCCTCCAGCAAATGCGTTTTGGTGGATGGTTCTGCATTGTGGTCGAACTCTTGTTCGCCATCTTCAAGATGGATGAATCGGGCCACCTGGTGGCAGCTGCCATCGAACGCATCATTCTTGTCAACAAAGTGGTCACAGTGTCTACAGAGAGTGTACTTGGCCTTGCTGTCGATAGCCGGGCACAGACCTTCCTGAAAAGTGATCTCGACGCTCAGGTTCTCATCGTGCTGGCGGAGCCAGCGGCGGATGGCGCGGATGTCCGCAGGCCCCGTGTAATCGTTGAACTCTGCCAGGTAGGCGGCCAGTGCCTTGATGGCCGTCTTCGCGTCGGCAAAAGCGTGAACGTGGGCCACGATGCCCCGATCCGCCACGGCAACAAGCCAGACCTCCTTTGTCTGGCTGGTTATCCTTCCGTGCTGGACGCCCCACGTGTATGCCTCTTCGCAGGTCGCGCAGAGCGTCCGTTTCTGGTCGGACGGCTCATTGACAGACACAGGCACGACCTTGAAGCCCGGGCTTTCGCAGTTTGGATTTTCGCAGAAGGGCTTCATGGTCCGCTCCTTTCCGCGAACATCTCGGGGGCAATCTCCGCGAGCGTCTTGGGCGTCCAGTGCAGGTCCCGCTCAACGTGCAGGCCCATCGGCCCTGTGGCACTCTCAAGCTCCGAGAGGCCGAAGTACCCGAGTTCCTTCTCCTGTCCTTCCACGAGGCCGAAGAACATAAAGTCGTTGCCATCCTCCTGCCCTTCGGTGGCGTACCATGTCCAGGAACTGTCGGGTGTAAATAACTTCAGATATGCCACCGCCTTGCCGCCCTTGCCGTCCTGGCTACCGAGCGGCGGGAGTTTCCTGCGGATCTCCTTCGTGAGCAACATCATCTGGTGCGGCTGCTTGTCGCCGGCGCGTCCTTTCGGGGGTTTGGAAGCCGTCGCCGCGCCGACACAGACCGTCCGCTCTGGCGGGAGCCCCATGTCCTGGGCCAACCCGCCAAGGAAAGCCGCCATGTTCTGCTCCTGCTTCGCGCGTGAAACGGGGTCGGATTCGCAGGCCGGGATCGGCTTTCCGATGACTTCTACCTGCTCCGGGTCCAGTTCCAGCACCACGCGGCCGTTCGCCTCGGAGTACCACTCAAAGTACGGGTAGGCCACATAGTCCTGCGGCGGCAGCCCGGCTGTCATGTCGCCGACGTTGCCCGTCTGCATCGGTGAGAAGCCATCCAGATACTTCGCGCGGTCGCTGTCCTGCGTTGGGTTCGGGTTGCGCAGGCGAACCTTCGTTCCTCGAATGTCGCGATGAAAGTCGCCAGCCAGGTCCAACTTCACCACTTCTTTTGTGCCGACGAACCGGAGCCAGCCCGTCACTTTCCCAAGGACGCTGTTGTCCAGTTCGCCACTGATCAGGTTCTCATGCGGTCGCCAAGCCATTGCGGAATCTCCTTCTGGATAGGGACATGGGTCTTGCGCGCCCCACGGTGGGGCGGGCTCGGGGAAAACAGGGATACGGTTGCGTGAACCGGCGCCGCGCGCTTGCGTGCCGTCCGGTATCAGAACGTATGGCCGGCCTTTACTGGGAGATTGGGCTGTTCACGGGAGAAGTGAGGAAGGTGCCTGAGGACGCGTACTGACGGGGGGAGAGAAGACACTCCATGCCGCAGTCCACGGATGGCAGGGGTTGGAAACTGCGGTCAAGGCGATTCAACACAGGCGAATCGCAGCCGTCTCTTTGACTCCGTTCTCGAAATCTGCCTGGCTGGCATACTCACAGACGACCTCGTCGGAAATCACGACGAGCTTTCCGTCGGAGCGTTCCTTCAACACGAGCCAGATGCCGCCGCCGGAGTTCCAGGCCGAACCGCCGAGGGTTTCTGCAACTGCGTTCGCCTGCTGCTCGTTCATCTTCGTGCCTCCTTTCAGAACACTGGATTCTACCCGCTGCGTTGCTTTCAGGTAAGCGCATTCTGCCTGGCTACAGTCAGATCGCACTCCGAGCCGGGGTCTCGTGATCCGCCGGGAAGGGGAGGACTGTTTGCAGGGAGATAGCACTGCTTCAGGGCCTGTGGTCAGCGTGGGCTGAATACGCGGGCCGTGTGCCTGGCACTCGGACCGGGAAGTGAGTTTGTGTGAGACCATGAAGCCGCCCCGCAGCAATTCGCAGGTGCGGCAGAAGGGCTCCCGGAAGTGGCCTATTTAGGACTGTGCGCCGGCCCTGCCAGGCATGCTACTCAGAAAGGCGAAGAAGCCGCACGTTTCCTTTGACTCTGGCGCGCTCGCAGGTCAGCAGCCCGAGCCGGACGAGCTGGTTCACGTAGGCGGAGAAGGTTCTGCCGGCGATGGGATTGCGATTTGCCTGACTGCACCGCTGGAGATACGTTTCCCAGAGGGCGGTGCAGAGCGTTTCCCTGGCGTCGCGCACGCCCTGGTAGAGCATTCGGTGGTCCTCCGTCAGGCCGGCGAGCGTCTGCTCCTTTTTGACGTTGCCGTTGTTGTTCCAGCTGCCCGAGAGGTCTGCGGCGGTGATGGACGTGTGCCCGGAACGTTCGGCCGACTCGGCTGCGTTGCGCAAGGCCTGTAGGGCGATTCGCGCGTCGCCGTTGCAGACGGCGGCTATCCGTCTCAGGAGGAAGGCCGGGCAGACGCCGGAGGCGAAGGCCTGACCCGCCCTCCGGGTCAGAATCTGCAGGATTTCCTCGGCCCCGTAGGGCTCGAAGCTGATGGTGCGGGGGTTGATTCTGGACCTGGTGCGCTCTTCCATCTCGAAGAGGGCCCCGAGGGAAGCGGAGATGCAGACCAGCCCGGTGTTGCCCAGGGCGTCCAGCGTGTACAGGACCCGGGCCCTTTCGCAGGGCGTGACCTTGTCGATCTCGTCGAGCAGAATCAGCAGGCAGCGGCCCCCCAGGTAATGCTGGAGGCGTTCCATCTTCACGGAAGTCCTGTGCTCTTCGGCCCGGAAGATCTTCAGCTCGGTGATGATGTAGTCGAGGACCTCGTAGAGCGTGTCTCTTTCGTAGCAGTTGACGACCACGAAGAGCGCGGTCGTCTCCTTCTGGAAGCGGGCGAGAAAGGACATGGCCGCGGCGGTCTTGCCCGTGCCGGGGCTGCCGTGAAGCCAGGCGTGGGCAGGCCTGCGGCCGCTGCGGATTGGTTCCAGGCACGCACCGAGGAGGCGCGACTGGCGCTCTCTTCCCGTCAGGTCGGGCGGGACGTAATCTTCGCGAAGCGGGGCGTCATCAATGATGATGCGCTGGCGATTTTCCAGGGTCACTATATCGGCATACGCACCCGCCTCTTATATGTGCCTTCCGCGCCGTGCAGAGCATGCCGATGATGGTCTGCCTCACCCAGGCGTGGCCCGTTCTGGGGGCAGGGGGTTGCGGAAATTCCGCAGTTGGGAGGCGGTCACCAACTGCACTCTGGCATCCCTGGGAAGGTCGCGGCCGATGGCCGCAGCCGCCTGACGGGACGTTGCGACAACGAATACCTTCTCCACGCCGGCCGCCAGACACTTTGCCACGTTCTTGGCCGCGTCCGACTGCCCCGTCTCTATCTCAAAGGCAATGCGCTTTCCGTCGCGCGTGGCCACGAGGTCGATGGACCGGCCGCCGCCAATGGGCGCTTCCTCCTCCACGCTATACCCGGCGGCCCGCAGGTGCTCTGCCACCCGGTGGCGCCAGTATCTGTGGACTGCGCCGCCATCACGGCCCGGCATGGCACTGGCCAGGCCCAGGGCACGCCGTCCTGCCTCCGTCAGCGCAAGCAGGCGCGCGCTCCCCCCCTTCAGGGGTACCGTTGCTGCTTCGAGCAGCCCTTGTGATAGCAGACGCCGCTGAATTCCAGTGCCTTTTCGCGCCCCAAGCCCCAGACGAGAATAATGATCGACAACAAATGAGTCAGGATGTTCATGAACGTCCAACAGAAATTTTCGTTCCTGCGTTGTAAGCCGAATTGCGCACTTCCCTCCCTCTTGTTTTACTTCTTTCTTTCCCGTCGGTGGAATGGCTGTCTTGCCTGGGTCCTGCGCCCCGCCGGCGGTGAAATCGTGCGATTCCTCCGGAATCGGACCGGAGATTGCTTCCTGGCGAATCGGTTCCGGTTCGGGAAGTTGGCGATGGCGGGCCGCTCGTTCGCGGATCATCTGGTCGGTTACGCTGCCCTTGGGCACTTCGACCAGCGGTAACCTGACCAGGAACGGCCAGAACCAGCGGCCCTGCAGTTTCACCACCGCCCAGCCCACTTCGAGCCGGCCGAGGTAGTCGGTCTGTTCGCTGTCCAGGAGCAGGCAGTCCTGCATCATGGCCAGGTCACTGCGATGCTTGAGATTGAAGGCGAAGGTGGTGTAGGTGTTGCCGAGCGCCGGTTTGGAGATGAGCGACGGATGCTGGTCCAGACAGATGATGGCCTCACCGAGTTCGCGGATCTCCCTGAGAATTATGTCGGTGACGGTTTCTTCGCCCGTGGTCTCCTGTTTCTTGCGGAGCAGGATGTGGTGGGCCTCTTCGATGAAGGTCGCGTGCTTGAACTGCTCGCGGTTTCCCTGGGCCATGCGGAAGTGGTGGACCCAGAGCAGGAGCGACTCGATCAGGAATGTCTTGTCCGCGTTCGTCAGCGCATCGAGCTCCAGGACTACCTGGCGGTTCAAGAGGTCGGCCAGGTCGAAGGGCTCCGGGCTGTTCAGCACTCGCCCCATCTCGCCGAAGCAGAGCACGTCGACGGCGCGCATGGCGGATTCCATCCAGCCGGCCTCACGGCCCCTGGTCTTCTGGTTTTGCAGCAGGTCCCTCACGTCCGCCATGGCCGGCAGGCGGACGGGGGCGCCGTCGTAGACACCGAACCGACGGTACAAACTGTCGATGGCGCGCATGAGCAGGACGGTTACGCCTTCGCCGAGGAAGTAGGCGTGGCACATGACTTCGATCAGTTTCTTGAGCCAGACCGTGGCCTGGGTGCCGGGTGGCGGGATGAGGGGGTTGAAGTGGAAAGGAGCCACGTTCCGACCCACGGTCAGCACGACGAGATTCTGGCATTCGGGCAGGGAGAGCAGGTCGCGGTAGTTGCGTTTCCAGTCGAAGACCAGGAATGGCTTGTCCGCTCTGATCAGGTCGAGGACCAGAAGGTAGGCCAGGTTGGTTTTGCCACTGCCCGAGCGCCCGAAGACGCCGATGTGCTGGATGAATTCCTCCTCGCGGATGCCGAAGGGATGGCACTCCTTCTGGGCGTAGTGAATACGGCCAGCCGGATAGTCCCCGGCGGCCAACGGGGCGGGTGGGGGTTTCAGCAGGATATAGCTGCTCTCGAACGTCTCGTCCAGCCGCCTGGCCAACGCGATGCGCAGCATGCGCTCAATCTCCTGGCGGACCTCGGGCCCGGCGACCACGTATTCCTGCCAGAGCAGGTCCAGCTTCGGCCCCATGACCGGCCGGAGCTTGCGGAAGACCTCGTCAATCTTCATTGGCGCTCAATCTCCTGCGCATGCCGAAGAGCGCCTTGTATTCATCCAGGAACTTCCTCCTTTCCTTGTTCAGGTTTACGGCGTCCTCCCAGTATTGCAGTTGCTCGCGCCGGTGGTCTGTGGCCCTGCTGGTGATGCTCTTGTGCAAGCTGAGCCGGAGGAACTCGATCTGCGGGTAGAATCCTGTGCGCCAGGGCGGCTGAAGTGTTTCGAGCTGGCGCATGGCCGCATCTCTTTCGCGGTCGATCTGCTCCAGGAAACGGAAGTTCAGGATCTTGCGTCGGGCGACGGCATCGTCGATTTCCTGGATTGCTTCGCGGAGATTGCGGATGCGCTCTTCGAGGACCCCGGTGATGTCTTCGCCAGCCGGGAATTCGGCGTTCGGCGCCGGTTCGGCTTCAGGGCTATGGCCGGCGCCCTTCTTGCCATTGCCTTTGCCGTTCCCGTTCATGATGAACACTCTCCCGGGCTGCGGGCTCATTCCTCCCAGTCAATGCCGCCGCGGTCGGACCGAACGACACCGGCGGCAACGGCAGAGGAGGCGGGGAGCGCGATGATGCGCCGTGGTTCGCCCGTGAAACCCACGACGACGAAGGGTCTCTCCCGCAGCCGCGATGCAAGGGCGATCTCTCTGCGCAGCCGGACTCGCTCTTCGCGGCCAAGGGCGCGCGAGGGACCGTCGCAGGTCATCAGCAGCCAACGGTAGGGCTTCTTGTTGCCGTTTCTCGACCGGATCACGATGATGCTGTCCGGCGCGCCCGCCAGGCGATGGCCCCGGCTGAGCAGGCAGGCCAGCCACGAATCCCTGAGCAAGCCAAGTTGGAGGTAGTCGCCCATGGCCATGGGCTTACCGGAAATGGTTTAAGAACGATGCGAGCGCTGGGTGCAGAGCTTGCCGACAAACAGCAAAGGCCGCAGGCGCCAAAGGAGCCGCCAGACCTGTGGGCCGTGATCAGCGCAGGACCTATTTCAGAAAATCCTTAATCCACTTCTGTTCGTCACTCCGCGTTGAAGTATCAGGCGTTCCGATTCGTGAGACGCCTCCCAGGAATACGTTCTGCACAGATTCGGCGTAGGGTGTTGCCAGGGTTGCGATTCTCTGCCAGTTCCGACCCCCGTTGCGAATCCTGTTGTAAGGAACGGTGCGGTAATCCTTGAATGACAACAACAGTAGGTCTGCCCCGAACACGGCCTGCGGGCATTTCAGCGGTTTCACTGTCCCATCCTTATGGCGCGAATCCAGCGCGCTGAATCTCGCATTGGCGTCAGCGCGTTTCAGAAAACTGATATCCTGCCAACGTCTGTAGCACCGCACGAGCAGCACATCAGCCACCTTGGAACCCCTTCCCTGCCCGAATACGAGATCACATGAAGGGCCAGCTACCAACCACAATCGCGAAACAGACCCCGACCGTTTCTCCTCGAGAAAATCACCGAGCAGAAGCGACTTCCTGCTACAACCCTCGAACCGCAAGGGCGGCACTATGAAACAGGATTCGCAGGGCAGCTTGTCTGCCTCGTGGGGGACGTTGCTCAGGTAAGTGGCAAGCCGTGACACGGCCATCGCAGAAAGTGCGTTGCCGTCGAGGTGGCCTGGAGCGGTGCCAACAGACCTGCCGAGCAGGGCGCCAGCTGTTTCAAGAGTCAATACGTCAAACTGGTGGTTGACTCTGTTTCGTGCCCTGTTGAGTTGGAGCTTCATCTCCAGACACTTCAGCATCGCGTTCGGCAGGCCTTCGGACGCTTTCGTCACTCGCACGACAAGTGGATTCGAGAGGATATCCCTGGTCGGCTCTTCCCCGGCGAAGGCAGAGTACACTATCACGGGTATGACCTTCTTGGCCAGGCGACCCTTGACGAGCTTCCAACCGGATCGGTCCCTGGTTCCCCCGAATCTGAGATCAGCAATGAGCAAATCCGGCTCAATCTTGGCTGCGGCGAAATCGCTTGCAGACGCATATGGTGTGAACTTCACTCTGGTCTGAGGGTTGCTCAAGCCGGCCTGTGCCCCGTCACAGTAGTCCCGGAGCTGATCCCACATACCTGTGTCATCCTCAACAGCCACAACATGAAGACATTCCATTTTCATCCTCCTTTGAGGGGAAGCGTGATTCTGAACAAGGCGCCTCCTAATCTGGAATCGTCATCAGCTTCAACGCGGCCACCGTAGGATTCAACGATATCGCGAACGATTGAGAGGCCAAGACCGGTGCCCTGGGGTTTCGTGGTAACGCCAGCATCGAACAGATCATCCGTCAAGTCCCTCGGGATCCCCGGTCCACTGTCAGCCACCTCGATAATGATGGAGTTCGCTGTTTCGCGAGCGCGGAACTCCACCAGGCGCTTACGTGACTGGGAACGCGAAAGCCAGTAGACCGAGTTGTCGAGGAAGTTGCCAAGCAGCACATACACGTCTGTCGGATGCGCACGGAGGATCAGGGTCGAAGGCACTGCATTCGCAATCTTGATTTCCTGTTTGCGCAACTCCGGGGTGAAAAGAAACTCGATGGCCTCGACCACATCGCGAAGGGTGACGTCCTGTCTGGCCCTGCCGCGGAACCGGAGGAATGGATCGAGTCCCTCGAACACCTTGTGGAGTGCCCGGCCGCCGGTGACCATCCTCTCTATGCGTCCACGTGTTGGCTTCGCAATCGTTCCGAGCTCCTTTTCGATGAGGGGGTAATTGTCCGTGATTCGTGCTAGCGCGCTCCGGGCCTCGTGTACCAATCTGGCAGCAAGCAAACCCATCGTTGCCATCCGGTCCCGTCCAAGAATCCAGTCCTCGAGCATGCCGCGGAACCGGTCAATGCTCGAAGCATACTCCTCGACCGCCTGCTTCTGCGTGGCGGGTAGTTTCTGCGCGACATCACGCAGTGGTGCCGTGTCCAGATAACTGAAGATGACACCGCGGGAGAGTCCCTTCCTCCGCCGGAGCACATAACGTTTGCGTTCAAGGATTCCCATCAGGGTATAGACAGCGCTCCTGAGAAGCGCATAGGCCTCGCATTCAACCAGACCCTCCCTGTCCGTCTTGTCTATCAGGTTCGGATTGCTATCTGATGTAATGATGACGTTTCCGATAATCTGGTTGGTGCTCAGCCGCAACGTGGGCATCTGCACCCTCCGGAGGCCGAGACCGAGCCAGTCAACGTCTGGTTGGACCACCCGGAACCGTTCTCTGAGGAGCGACACCCCGCCCCACTCCTTGAGTTGCTGTTTCTGCCCCCTCAGCTCCGCCGCATCAAGATCCCACACATTCAATCTGAACCGAAAACCCCCGCAACCGCCGGACGCAACGTCTTTCCACTCCAGATGTTCGCCGTCCGGCCCAACAAGGTCTGCTTCTGCAAAACTGCCGGAGGGGATCTTCTCGCCGCCGCGGCCTCTGTCCATGTTCCAGCTCAGAACGCCCTTGTACGCGCCGTTGGGCTCAACACTCACGTCGAGCCAGTAGTGTGGTCTCAGGGTTACGTCCGGTGGGCTTATGGATGTCTCCTGACCATTGCTGTACAGGCGAATATGGAAATCACTGGCCCCCCTGATATCGGGCTCAACGAGTCGTGATAAGAATACTCTGAGTCGCTCTATGGTGCGGTCATCCCACGCAGCGTTCAATTCCCTGACACGGACGATTGTACCATGGCTGCCGCGCAACTGCGTTTCCGTGGTGGTTGCGACCCCCACATGCATGTCCTCGAGCGGCGTAAACGTACTATGCAGAAGAGCCCTTGCGGCATCTCGCCAGTCCATCTCGATGCGATAGCAGGGGCCTGCATGTTTCTTCGTCTCGATTGTGACCGCCTTACCGAGTCGGAGCACGGCCAGCCGACCGAGGCCTTTCTCTCCCAGAACCCGCCTACCCTTTCTGGTCCGCCTCCTGCGTTTCTTGATCGTGGTGCCGATGGTGAGCCAGCCGTCCTGTATCTCTTTGCTTCCCATCCCCATGCCATTGTCCTGCACCTCAATGAAATCTTCGCAGATTCGTACGTCTACCTCCGTGGCATCAGCATCGTAGGCATTCTTGACAAGCTCGACAACGGCGACTTCATCTCGTGAAATCAGCCGCTCTCCGAGCTCCCGCAACAGACCAAGATCCACCCGGAACGTCTTCGTATCGCGACTCATTTAGGCACCTCTACCTTTCAGGAGGCCTCGCCAGTAGGCGCCGATGGCGTATGCTACCAGAGGGGGCACTGAATTGCCAACCTGCATATACTGGGCGCCCCGTGCACCCTCGAATACGAAGCTGTCAGGGAAACCCTGTGCACGGGCGGCCTCGCGCACGGTAATGGACCTGTTCTCCGCTGGATGTATGAACGAGTTGCCATCCTTGGCGAGATGTGACACGATCGTACGGGACGGTCGCCCGGGATGCAGCCGGAAGAATTTGTCATGGAAGCTGGTTGCCGAGTACGTTTTCATTCGCCGATTCGCGACAACATCGGGGCGTCGCGACAGGAGCGATTTGTACGTTTCGCCGCCATGAAGAGCCGAGACAATCCGCATATCGTCTTCATTGTGTTGTCTGGCGGAGTTGTTGAAGACAGCAAAGGGGCTATCGTAGACAAACGCAGCATAGGGATTGCCCCGTGAACGCTCTGTCAGGTAATCCTTGGTGACAGCACTGACGGCTGCGCCTGCCCCGGCCTCAAGCGCAGGAAGGCCGCGGAGCGCATCCGAGAAGGACAGGTACCTGCCGCTTGTCACGTTACCCCTGCATGTGTCGAGTGCCAGTATTTTATCGACTACGGCCGCATCCAGGCCCTTTTTTCTGACTGCGACAAAGAACAACCGCTTGCGGACCTGGGGGACCCCGAAGTCGGCGGCGTTGAAATACACCGCGCCGGTCCTGTAGCCCATGGACCGGAAGTGTTTGTCCAGATGTTCCCTTACCCGGACGTTGCGGTCCTCGAAAAACACCTCACTTCTGCCCATGTCCGGTACATTCTCAAGCAACACGATGGTGGGCCTGGCCAACTTTGCCCACCGTATCACTTCCATGAACAGTTTGTTGATGGGTTCCTTCTCTGGTGGCTTCTGTTTTCTCAGCGCGGGCTTGGATTTCAACCCGACTCTGCTGAAGCCCTGACACGGCACCCCGGCCACAAGAAAATCCACATTGTTCTTGCCGAGCAGTTCCAGGATTTCCCTCTTCTTCATTGAGGTTACGTCGGCGTTCACAACTCTGTGCGGGTCTATCCAGGGTACGTTGAGCCGATAGGTCTCGCAGGAGGGGACGTGCCTGTCCACCGCGAGCACTGGACGAATCCCGGCCCGGGCGAACCCGTAGGATATTCCGCCTGCGCCAGAGAAGAGGTCTATCATTGTCAGGTTGCCGGACAGAGACCTGTATTCCCTGTGTCTGTAGTATGAGCACCAGAGCCGAATGGGGCAGACGCCGCACCTGGGGTTCCCGGGCACGCAGATCGTCCGACCGTGCACAACCATGTTGACATGCAGTGTGTATGCGAGGCCAGCGGGTACCCAGGGGAGGACTCGTTTCTGGGCAACGCGATGGTCTATGCGGTTAACCGTAACGCCAACTGGCGAGAGCACCTGCGTGCGGCGAAGGATGCGGATGATGTTCGAGTCCACCGGGAAGATTGGGTGCCCCAGCGAGTACAGGAGTACGCAATAAGCGGTCTTCTCGCCGACCCAGGGAAGGGAGAGGAGAAATTTTCTGGCGTCTTCCATGGTATACTGTCTCAGGAAGTCCAATGACATGCTGCCTGTTCGCCTGGATATTTCGCTGAGCAATTCCCTGACGGCTCTCATACGGAGGTTGCCGCGCCCTCCTTTGCTCAGCGCACGCCTTAATCCGGCCCTGTTCTCCGGACGGAGAACCTTCTTCCACGGGTAAAACTCCCTTCTGAAATCTTCGTAAACTTTTCTGGCAAGGTCAATCCGCGTTCTTTGGGCTATAAGAAGGAAGAGCAATTCGTCAAGGGGGTCGACCTTGTTGCCAAGGTCGGGAGTTCCGTACGCCGCGCGCAGAATCTCGTCGACACGGCACAGCGTCGCGCGCACTGCCTCTTCATTGGCCATGGAGGCAGCGGCAGTGGCCTCGGGCCTGGCCGATGGATTCCGCTGCATTCTCGTCTTCATGATCAATATTTTATTCCTCTGGTTCTTATGTGTGCTACCGGTCGTACCTGCCGACGGGTGAGTCCGTCGGTACCCAAGCAGCTTCGCCACATAGTCATAGTCCGCCGCCCGCCCGCGGGGGCACGCAACCCCGCCGAAGGTGCTCAGACCGCTATAGCGTAGACGCTCTGGCCGGGTCCGTAGTATGAGTCGAAGACGTGCTGGTAGATCGACTCGCACTTGGCATTGTAGATGTCAGGCGTGAAGGCCCCGGGCAGCCCGTCGAGCGTTTCCTCGATGCAGAGCCGGACCGCCGCCCGCGATTGCTGTCGCTGCCGCCAATCGAGAACGATCACTTCGCCCTTGAGCTTCTGTAGTAATTCTGTGGCGACCTTCTTGACTTGCAGTTCCTCCTTGCGGGTCATTTCGAGACGGGGCTTCATCAGGATGTCAAACAGCGCCAGATCCTCCTCGGTCAACCGCTCGGCAATGTGCCGCCGCTCCTCAACGTTGAGCTGCTTCGCGAACTCAAGCAGCTCCTCGTAGATTTCCTCGGCGTTCCGCGAACCTGCGTTGTATTCGTCAATCAGCCCCTGGAACTTCTCCTGGAAATCCAACCGCGACTTGTTCAGCCGGACCATCTGGGCAAGCTTCCCCTCGATCGCGCACCTCAGCCGCTCAATCTCCATCCGTTTGCGGCTCTTGGCGAAGTGCTTCCTCAGCGCATCGAAGTCAATCTTGCTGAGGTCGAGATACTGCGGCTCTTCTTTCGCCGCGCGGATAATGTACCCGTCCGTCGCAATGGAACGGTCGAGCAGGTCCGAAACGGACTTCATCACATCGGAGATGTCCGCCGGAGGCATGAGAGAGCGTATCTTCTCGGCAATGACGCCCAGCAGCGTCACCATCGACGCGAACTCTCCCGCCCGCACGTCCGGGAGGATCGCCAGGTACAGCCGCCGAACGTAAGCCGCCAGGGACAGGTACTTCATCTTCGACTCGTCGTTGACGAGGACTGCCTCCACTGCCTCGTCGAGGAGCTTCACCCGCGACAATCCGGCCGCCGCCAGAATTCCTGCGGGTTCGACTTTCCGCTCGCCGAGGAACTCCGTCGTCTCGGCGACGGCCTCTCTCAGCCGCCGGACCAGGTCTTTCTTGTCCTCGACCGGGCTTCCGGCTCCGCCAGTCCCGGCGCCGTAGATGGCGAGGGCCTTTTGCAGGTCGCGGAACACACCCACGTAATCCACAATCAGCCCGTTGACCTTCTGCCCGAAGACCCGGTTGGCCCGGGCGATGGTCTGCATGAGCGTGTGATTTCTCATGGGCTTGTCGAGGTAGATCGTCGAGCAGCATGGAACGTCGAAGCCCGTAATCCACATCGCGCAAATGAAGACCAGCCGCAGCGGGTCCTCGGGATCCTTGAACTTTGTCTCCAGGTCCTCTCTGACCATCCGCAGGCGGTGGGGCATAATGTCCAGGCCCATCGCCTGGAAATCCGCGACCTCGTTCTGGGCCTGGGACACGACCACCGCCATGTCCGTCTCTTCCATGAACCTGATCTGACTGGCGAGGGCTTCCCGTTCGCCGGGCCTGGCTTTCGCGATCTGGGCCCGGAGGCCCGCGAGGCGAGCAGCCCAGGCCTTCTTTACCTTGTCGTACATCCGCACGGCGGTTGCCTTGTCAATGGCGATGAACATCCCCTTGCCCAGGTATCCCCGCCCCACAAAATGAGCCACGACGTCCGAGGCAATCCGGTCCAGCCGCTCATCGCGGGTGATCAGGTGGTATTCGCGGCCAAACTCCCGCTCCAGCTTCTTCTCCTGCTCGGGATCGAGTTCGGCTTCCTCCAGCAGCCGCTCCATGTCTGCATTGAGGTCCTTATTCCTGAGTTGCAGGCCGGGGATGCGGTTCTCGTAGTACAGCGGCACCGTCGCCTGGTCATCGACGGACTGCTTGAAGTCGTAAATGCTGACGTAATCGCCGAAGACCTTGCGGGTCTTCTCCTCCTCTCCTTTGATAAGCGGCGTCCCCGTGAACGCCAGGAACGCCGCCTTGGGCAGAGCCGTCCGCATGTTCATCGCCAGCGTGTCGTACTGGCTGCGGTGGGCTTCATCCGTCATTACGATGACGTCGTCGCGGCCAGAAATCCTGGGGTACGCCTCGCCTCTGGGCGAGCCGAACTTCTGGATCAGGGTGAAGACGTAGCGGTGGTCTTCCCTGAGCAACTGCTTGAGGTGCTCCCCGCTGTCGGCCCGGACCCGCTCTTCCGCCTCGGTCACCGCCCCGACGTTGGCGAAGTTCTTGTATATCTGGTTGTCCAGGTCCAGCCGGTCGGTGACGACCACGAACGTCCAGTTTCCCGGTATCCTTCGCAGGACCTTCTGGGCGAAGAAGACCATGGAAAAGCTCTTGCCGCTGCCCTGCGTGTGCCAGAAGACGCCCAGCCGCCCCTGGTTGCGCCGAATCTGCTGGAGCGCCCGGATGGAGTTGTTGACCCCGAGGTACTGATGGTTCTTGGCGATCAGCTTGAGCAAGCCGCCCTTTGTCTCGTGGAAGAGCGCGAAGTTCTCCACGAGGTCGAGAAACCGCTCCCGCTCGCAGGTTCCGCGCAGCATCGTTTCCAGGGAGACGATGCCCCGTTCCCCCTCGCTGTTGATCTTCTTCCACTCCGAAAAATGCTCCCAGTCCGCAGTAATGCTGCCGACCCGGCTCTGGCTGCCGTTGGACAGGATGATGAAGGCGTTGTACCAGAACAGTTGCGGAATCGTCGTCTTGTAGTCGCGGAGGTTGTTCCTGAACGCATCCTCCAGCTGCCTGTGCGACGCCTTCAACTCGACGAAGAGCAGCGGCAGGCCGTTGACGAACCCCACCAGGTCAGCGCGGCGTTTGTAGACCTGCCCGGTGACCCAGAATTGCGAGGCGAGGAAGAAGTCGTTGTTCGTGGGCGTGTCCCAGTCGATGACCTTTACCCTCTCGACTGTCTGGCCGCCGTGCTTGGGATCGTTGAACGTGACCGTGACACCGTTCTTGAGCAGCGCGTATACCTCCCGGTTGGCGGCTGGAGGGGTCATGGCGCTTCGGTCCCGCAGCAGTTCCTCGACGGCAAGATTGACCGCTTCCGGAGGCATCCTGGGGTTGAGCTTGCGAATCGCCGGCAGCAGCCGCCGCGTCAGGACGACCTCCTGCGTCGTCTCGCGCCCCAGCGTGCCGTCCGGCCCGAACTTCTCGTGGTAGCAGTTGAGGTGCTCCCACCCCATCCCCCGGAGAAGCTCGATAGCCGGCTGCTCGACGAGGGCGTCTTCCGAGAAGTCGACGTCGGGATTGGTCATCCGCCGTTCCCCCCGGTCTTGATGTCTAGTTCGGAAACGTCCACCTCGCCCGAAATCAACTTCGGCAGCAGCAGGTCGCGGGTGCGGCGGAGGTTCTGCACTTGGGATTTGAGTATCTCAATCGTGCGTTGGATCGGCTCAACTTGGTTTTGGAAGCTCGACGCGATGGCTTTCGGCGGTAGGGCTATCGGTTGCGTTAGGATGTAATCCTTGTTTGCGTGGGGAATCGCAGCACCGATGTTCTTCGACTTGAATTCCTCTGCCTTTGCTTCGAGGAAGCGATAGAGCGCATGTGGTGAAAACGAATCAGGACGCGTGGTTCTGAATCGGCCGAGCGTCGAGCCGAGTGCGCCAGAGAACCCAATTGCGACATCGCACGAACTCGCACCGTCCATGACCATGATGGTGTCGCGCGCTTCGGCCAGGACGAGTTTGGCGGGCGAAGTAAGTTCGGCCTCACCACCGCGCAAAGTATCAATCAGCAGAAGTTTGACATCGCCGGGCAGTGCTTCTTTTCGGGTCTCGGCTGGCTTGCGCCCTTTGGCGAAATCCACAAGCAAGGCCAGCGGCACAACTTCCCATCCTTTGGGGATGTTGCCGAGGGGGGAGGCGATGCGCGGGACCTTTTCGTGACCGGGGAAGCGGAAGTCGACGAACCACTCGCGGTAGATCGCCTGTGCCATCTCCTCTAGGATCTGAATCCGCCGCGTGTTGTTCTCGAGCAGGTTGTCGTAGGCCGATAAGATGCCTGCAATCCGTCGTTGCACCGCAAGCGGAGGGACGTGGACTTTCACTTCGGCAATTCGTGATGGCGCGGTGTGCCGAATCTTCAGGCCGCTTGCGGTGGCGCGAATCTGTTGTCGAACCGGCTTGGAATTGAACAGGTAGTAAACGAACCGCTTGTCCGTCCTTGACCCGTCGCGGAGTTGCACCAAGCCGAGCCGCTGGTTGTGGAGGTAGAGTCCGCTGCGCGGAACGATAGCACTGCTGCCGAGTAATCCCTCCGCTTGCTCGGTCATCGCGACGATGAGGTCGCCCTTGCTCAGCACGTAATCGGCGGAAACAGGACCATTATACCACTTCTCTTTGTCGCCCTTGTCCTTGAAGCCGCCTTCGTCGTAGAAGTTGCCCGGTGTAAGAACGATGTGTGTGCCTTCGCTGGCGAAATACTCACCAAGGAAAGCAAAGCCGTGCTTTACCTCAAGCAGGTCGCCAAGTTTGCGGTTACGCCAGCCGTCCATCCTCACGCCTCCAGAATCTCCGCTACGTTGCTGGCGATGCTTCTCTCCAGGTCGCGGGCCTCCGCGTTCAAGGTTTCCAGTTCCTCGTTCAGTTCTTCGATTTGTTCCTTGAAGTCCTCGTTGCTGACCTGTTCGCCGGGCGCGACGCCGACGTACCGGCCAGGGTTCAAGCTCCAGCCCTGGGCCTCGAGCTGGCTGCGAGTGGCAACTTTGCACAGGCCGGGGACATCCGCATACTTGCCCTTGGGAAAATGCTCCTTGAGCATCTTCTCGCTGCCGCACACTGTCTCGGGCTTGTTGCCCCGGTACAGGCGAACGATGTTGGCGAGGAACTCGACCTGCTCGGGCAGGAAGTCCCTGTGGGCCCGGTCGACCTGATGGAAGATGTGACGGGCGTCAATGAACAGAACGTTGTCGTGCAGCGGGTGCTTGGGGGCCTCTTTAGCCCGGTCGAAGAACCATAGCGTGCAGGGCAGCGTGACAGTGTAGAAGAAGTTCGGGCCGACGGAGATCATGACATCGACGCAGCCCGTCTCGATTAGTTTGCGGCGGATTTCGAGTTCCGACCCGCGAGCGTCGGCAGCGGAGTTCGCCATGATGAAGCCCGCCCGGCCCGCCCGGTTCAGGGCGGAGTAGAAGACCTGAATCCAGAGGTAGTTGGCGTTGTCTGAATTGGGCATCCCCCACGGGAAGCGGCGGTCATCCTTGAGCCGCTCCTTGTCCACGCCGCTGACGTTGAACGGTGGATTTGCCATCACGAAGTCGAACTTGCCGACGCTCTGATGGATGTCCTCGTAGTAGGTGTTGCCCTCGCGGATGACGCCGGCCAGCCCGTGGACGGCAAGGTTCATGCGGCAGAGGCGCACCGTGTCGGCCACCCGCTCCTGGCCGTGGATGGAGATCTCGCTGCTGGGGTTCTTGCGGTGGTTCTGCACGAAGCGGGCTGACTGGACGAACATGCCGCCGGACCCGGACGCCGGATCGAAGAGGCGCCCGTGGAACGGCTCGATGACCTCGACGATAAGTTTGACGATGCTAGTTGGAGTGAAGAACTCGCCGCCCTTCTGCCCCTCCTTCATGGCGAAGCTGCCCAGGAAGTATTCGTAAATCTTGCCGAAGGCGTCGCCCTCGATGTCCATGGGTATCGAGGACATGATCTTGAGCAGCTCCTTCAGCGTGGCGTTGTCGAGCCGCTTGTAGGTCTTGGGCAGAACGTCTTTGAGGTCGTCGTTGTCCGCCTCAATGGCCTTCATCGCGTCGTTGATGGCCTGCCCCAAGTCGGCGGCCTCGGGCAGGTTGAGAATGGTCGAGAAGCGGGCCTGCTTGGGCAGATAGAGAACGCCGCGGGCCTGGTAGTCGGTCTTGCCGATGGTCCGGCGGCCCGTGGCTTTCCCGGCAAGCTCCTTCTCCGCCTCTGAGAACCTGCGGTCCGCGTAGCGCAGGAAGAGCAGCCCCAGCACGGGGACGGAGTACTCGGAGGGCTTGAGCGAGGAGTTCGCCCAGAGCTGGTCCGCCGCCGCCCACAACCTATCTTCCATCACTTTCACGTCGAGATCGTTCTTCGTCACACCCATGACCTCCTGAATGCCACGCGACCCCGGTGGCGTGCTTCGCGGAATCCCTGGCCGTTAATTCAGTTTTGTCGCGAAGGTTCTTATATGCAGGCAGCCCCAGTTGCCAGACCTGCGGCGGTCTTGGCGAAGTGTCAGCCGCTTCTCAACCCCGGGCCATCAGCGGCTGCACCGACCAGTACCGCCCGCACGGCCTCCGACTCTTCCTCTTCCGCCGTCAGCACCCCGATTCGTGGGCTCGTGAGGACTACTGGCGCGAGGGCATTATAAACACTGCGGGCCGGGGATGCCTACGATTTCTTGCGGGGAGGGGGGCCGGTCGGTGCAACGTCACGCCCGCCTGTGCCCCGACTGGTCGGAGCGTGTCGGGCGTCACCCCATCATCTCAAGCCGCTGTCGCGCCTCGCGCTTTCCGAGATGCCGAACCGCTGCCAGGCCCGCCAGTTGCTTGGCGCGCGGCCGCACCTTGCCGGATTCCCAGTGGTAAATGGTCAGCCCCGCGACGCCGACGAGCCGGCCGAAGTTCTTGGCCGAAAGGCCGAGACGGGAGCGCTGGGCCCTGACGCTTCGCGCGGAGAACCGCACCCCTTTGGCCTCTTGCGGCGCGGGCGGGCTGGCGACCCGGCGCTGCTCCTGCTTCTCCAGGAAGGCGACGGTCCGGGCAAGAGCTGCCACCTGGCGCTTGAGGGCAGCGAGGTCGCGCCGATGCTGGGCCGTCAGGCGCCGCGTCTTCTGTGTCTGGCCCCTGATCTCGCGACGGGCCACGCGGCGGATTCTGTCGTCCACAACGTTGAGGAGGTTGGGCATCCTTTCACTCCTTCTGCGGGGCAGGCGGCCCCATCCGATGGTCTGGGCGGGACCTATCATGCCGAAGAAGCCATGGGGCGGCAAGCATCTTCTCGTGGAAGGTCAGCACGGAGCCGCGCACAAGCCGTGACAGACCACCCGATGTCCTCGCTTCAGGTATTGCGGCCGCAGGCAGATTCTGTAGCATACTGTCGGTCTGGTTGGTGTCTCTTCGCCCGTAGCCGAGATGGAACACGCTGGGGGACGGAGCATGCCTGGCCTTGACGTGTGGATCGTCGTAGCCGTCGTGGTGGCTATTGTGGCCGCGCTGATTGTACGGTTGTCTCTGTGGCCGAAGATGGACCTGATTGAGACGCACGAGACCGCCGTTGCCGGAACAGCCGTGCTGCTCTGCATGGCAAGCTATGTGCTCCTGCTGGCCACGGTCGGTGCCGGCATTGCCCTGAAGACCTGGCTGGACAGCGGCACTATTGCCTTGCTGGTGATGTTGCCTGCCGCCTTCACCTTTCTGTTCCCGTTGGCAGTGGCCTGCCTCGCCTACATGCGGTTGCCCGTTGTGCTGAGGAAGACCTTTGAGGCGGATGCGGAGGCCGGTCCAGAACTGCGGGCTGCTGCTCAGGAGGCCATGGACGCGCTGGGTATCAGGAGTGCTGTTGTTGTGCGGGTGTCTGCGGGCAAACACCGGTACCATGGCCCACGCACCTTCGGACGATGGGGGGCGCCGCCGGTGGCGGTCTTTCCATCCAACCTGGAGGAAGCGGCCGGGATTGCCGCTGGTGGAAACCCCGGTGCTGCAAAAGCGTTGACGCGTTTCGTGGTCCTGCACGAGCTTGCCCACATACGGAACGGTGATTACCACATCCATTCCTGGGTCCTGGTTTTCCTGCAGGCGATGAAGTGGTGGCCGCTGGTCGTGCTTCCTGTGCTTGCCGGGTACTCGGTTCTCGCCGGAGCCCTGCAGGGGCTTGCCATTCTCGGGGGAGTTGCGTGGCTGTCAATCATCGTCACTCTGTTGTTCTTCCTGAGTTGGCAGCCGCTTCAGCGTCACCGGGAGAAACTGGCAGACGCCCGGGCTGCGAGCTGCCTTCTGCCAGAGGAGATCCGTCTCCTCATCGAACCACGCGAAGGCGGTCCTGCTCCCGAGGAGGCGTTTGAGGTGTATGTGAAGGTACGGGAGGGCCTGGCTCCGGGGGCTCCCTCGACGGGAGGCCGCTTCTTGCCCGTGAAACGCCTCCTGGGCGGCGCTGTCCGCCGCTTCCAGGGGCTGCTCGCCCCGGCACCGCCAGTGACTTCCGCCGGCTTCCTGCAGCGTCTTATCGCCACACACCCCCAGTCGGAGGACCGGAGGGCCTTACTAACATCGGGAGAACTCCTCGCCGAGTCCAAACAGCAGCTCTCCTACAGTACGGTTGCGTCTGTCTTTGCCTCCGTGGGGCTTGCGTTCCTCGCCCTGACGTTCTTGGTCGCGATGCCGTCGGCGCTTCTCGACTTGCCCGTCTGGACGGCTCCATTGGTCGGTCTGCTGCCCATCACCGTTTTCGCCGCGGCATCGCTGCTGTGCACACCCTTTCGCAACGTGACGACTGCGGCGGCGCCATTGCGCGTGGCGATACCAGCCCTTCTGGGCCGCTCAATCGTCGGGGGAGCATCAGCAGCGGTGTTGTTTCTCGCGGTGGGTCTGCCAATTCTTGTCGTGAATCCTGCTCAGGGGCTCCAGTTTCTGGGCGCGCTGGTGCTACTTTGCCTGCTGCTCTCGGGCGGCACCTTCCTCATCTCGGTCCTCCTCGCCACGATGATGCGGTTCGGCGTCCAGCTCAGGGTCCTTATTCCGTCGACGAAGGCGTGGGGACGAGTATTCCTCGCCACCCTTGTGGCGTTCGTGCTGTTGGCGGCCGTGACGATGGCAGGGGCGTTGCTGTGGGATGCTGTTGGAGACCTGTGGCGTGAGAGCCCGGCGTGGGTGGCAAGTATCTTCGTTCTCGCCTTGTCGGGAGCCCTGTGGGCCGTCACCGTGTGTGGGCGCCGTTGCTTCCAGCTTCCCTCGGACGCGGTGCGCGTGCCGCAGGAGATGTGGAGGGACTCACTGGCAGCAGCATTCTTGATGGCGGCAGTGTTCGCGCTGCTCGCCTGGGCAGGCGTATCGTTGGCGCGGACCATTAACGGCGCGCTGTTGCCGGCCTACTCCCACCTCGTCCCATGGGCGGCCTCCATAGCCCTTGCCGGAGCCGCAACGGCGATGTTGCTGCTCCTGCGCTCGGTGCAACGCCACAGTGACGTCGTCCTTTCGTCATGGTCCGAGCGGGCTGACTTGCTCGGCTTCACGGGGCAGACGCTTTCCCCCGACACCCAGGAGTGGCTGGCCAGCCACGTGGTGTCATGTCATGCCCCGGAGGGCGGCTACGGCTGGCGCCCCGGGGCCAGGCCGGACCTGGACACAAGCAGGCACGCCCTGTCAGTGCTGAAAGCAGCAGGCAAGGGCTCGCCCGACTCCGTCCTGGACGCACGGTGGGTACTTCGCCACCAGGCATCGGGGGGCGGCTTTACGCGAAGAGAGGGTGGGCGTCCCTCCCTCGGCGCAACTCGCGCGGCCCTTGCGTGCCTTGGATACCTGCAGCATGGGCTTCCAGAGGACGAGCGGCGGACGGCGACCAGTTGGGTCTGCGCATCGCAGAGAGAAGATGGCGGTTTCAGCGATGAGGTAGGGCCCGGTCGCAGCGGGCTCGAGGCGACATTCGACGCGGTGGCTTGCCTTCAACGGCTGGGCGGGCTTGATTGCATCGCCAGGGCGGCTGCTCGGCGTTTTGTCTCGCGCGCCTGGGCGAAGTCGGCCAGGACAGTGGACGAGACGTACTGGGCAGTGTATGCTCTTTGCGGGCTCGGCGGACTGGATGACGCCATGGCCACAGCCGTGCGGACGTGGTGCCTTTCTCTGGCTCCGTGGCTTCTCCGCCTGAATCCGAGGAGGCAGGCCGCACCATTTTACAGGGTTCTCTGGGTTATCAGTCAGCTGCCTGGAGGAGAGGTTGACGAAGCGCTTGCACGGCTCGATGCCCTGATTCGCGCGCGGGTTCAGCAGGTATGCGAGGACGCATTGCCCGGCCGGAGTGAGTAGATTCGTACAGGACGGAAGGGGCACAGGGTGGGCGCTGCAAGAGAAGAACTGATTGCAGATATTCACCGAATCGCGGAGGAGTTTGTCCGCCAACACTACAGGAACGAGGAGCGATTCTTCCCAGTCGTGTGGGCTGCATTCGAAGCATGGTTCAAGAAACTGAAGGGCTTTGAGTCGGTAAGGTTGGCGTCTGAGGCGCTGAGCGCCAACGTCCGGGCTGGCTTGGGTTTCGCGCGGCATGGAGTGGTCGACCTGGTTACTCCGATCGTGCTTGCGACGGTGGCCGAAACGCTACGGGGCTTGCGGGAGAACGGACTATCGCTGTCTCAGGCGGGAAGTTTCGTTGGGAAAACGGCATCTGAGTTTGGGGCTGCTCCGGCACTCGCCGCTCAACTCGTGCGGTATCTCCCGGAGTTGTGCTTTGCGGTTCGGACTGTTGATCCGGCTGCCTCCGCGGCCCACGTGTCCGTGGCTTCCCAGCCGCAGCATGAGATCTGGACGGAAGGCAGGCATGACATAGTCCATGATATCCGACAATACGAAGCCCGAAAGGGCGCCTATCTTTTCTGGATTGATCTGGACGAAAAACCACTCGTGTCCACCAGGAATCCCAGGGTAACGCTGGGGCGAGAAGCGGCAGACCTGTTGGTGTGCCTCGTCAAGGGGCTTGGCAATCGCCTGGCCTTCGAGCAGGTGCTCAAGGAAGTGTGGGGGGAGGAACCAGACACGGAGGCGGAGTCCAGACGCGGGCAGGAGAATAAGGTAGAACAACAGATCACGAAATTAGACAAGTTTTGCGGAGGCGGCTTTCGCCAGTTTCTCTTTGGCGAAAAGTTCGCAAAGGGTTTGGGCCTCAGAGAGGCATTTTCGGATAAGTATTTCATCTTTTGCCGCCTGCGATAGTCCCGCCTCGTTACCTTCCAAAGGTCCGGTAGTCGTAACCCTGTGCTCTCATTTGCTCTTCAGCCACAATGCAAGGGGCTCGGAAAGGCATACTGACGTCCTCCGCGAGCTGCAAAATCCTGCGGACAAACGCCTCGTAATCGCTATACGCTTCTTGAGGTATCACAGTGATTCTGCTTTTCTTCACGAGATTCTGGACGCACTTTGCTCCTGAGGGGCACGCCTCGTGAAGCGTCACGAGAAGGCGCCGTCGATCTTCAGATGCCCCTTCGGCCCCTAGCCGGAACTCCGTCGGCCATTCCTCGGGCTTCAGGAGCCAGGCCTCGCTCCACCCCGGCGTCTTCCGGTTCCGAGGGAGGTGTCTGCAGTAGTTCCCTCTGGCGTGAAAGGCGAGGGTTTCGTACACGGAATCCAGATCGTGTCCTTCCCATCTGAAAGGCCTACGGTCACAGGGACCCAGCAGGGGCTCCGCTTCCGCAAGCCGTTCGAGAGTGTTCCTTCTTGCCAGGTATCCGTCCACCAAATGGACCCTGATGGGATCATAGCAGTCCCCCGTATCAATCCAGGCCATAACGCAGTCACCGTGATTATGGTTGTGTGTGGGATTTATATACTTGATGGTAGTGAAAATACCGCGATTGCAGTTTGCCGTGAAGGGGTTTTGCAGACAGTATCGTTGTTGTACGAGCAGCCGTGGCTACACTGGTGACTTGGCAGGTCTGTGCCCTGCGCCAAGCACCCATTGCTTCTCTTGGTGGTGCCCCCTCCCAACGACGACTCAGGCGACAAGATCTGAATCTGTACCGCTGAACGGGAATCCGTCAGGCGGTCTTCAACCACGTCAGGTTTGGCTCTTTATCAGAACTTTATGGTCGGGAAAACGCTTCACAAAGTATTCAGTAGACCAGATGCGTACATGCCGCATAATGGACCGCAGAAACAGAGGTTGAACGGAAATGAACGATTTACAGAAACGAAGATGGGTGGCGGCCCGGCGCAGAGGATAACCCAAGAGGGCCGTCTCGCGGTACTACCTGAGCGGCAGGCAGTCGCGAGGCCCCCAGGGGTGGTTGAGCGAGGTGGAAGGAGACGATCATGCGAAGGATGCAAGCCGAGCAAGAAGGATTCACTGTGGTGGAGGTCCGGGACCAGTTCGACGGGATTCTGCTGATCGAGGTGGCACGGAATTGCGGATACCCCGCGCGTTTCGTGCCTGGCAGCCAGAGGAAGGTTGAGGTCAGGGCCAATCGTGCGGAGGTCGAAGGTATGGCCGACAAACTGTTGCCGGCGTCTTCCCTGATTTTCCTTCGCCGGTTGGAAGCCATCGCCGAGGCCGTTCAGGCCATCGGCGGCGAACCGACGGACAACCTGCTGAGAGTGCTCGACAGCGCCAGGCGGCGGGTGGAGGAGTTCTCGACCAGCGACGAAGGGCGAGTTGAGCAGGAAGACCCGAGCAGCAACTAGACGCGGGTAATGCTGCCAGCCGCCGCGCGGTTTTCAGGGAGTTGACGGCCGGTAGGCCCTGTACCAAGACGGCAACCTGCAGGAGGTGGTCCGTGGAAGAGACGCTTGATGCAATCCGCAACCTTATCGGAGCGGCCCACCTTGACGGCGCCGGTGCCGTGCTGTTGTTGCTGGCGTTGGTTGTCCTGCTTGTCACGCTTTGGGTTCACTCTCTGGTTTCGGCCGGGGAACAGCAAGTGGCCGGCTTGAGCGCGCAGTTGGCGTATCAGCAGGCCGTGACCCGGTGGCTGATGGAGCGCCTGCGGCAACTGATGCAGCAGGTGGAGGGGCTCGCGGGCGCAACGGAGCGGCCGGCCGGCCGGCTTCGCCTGGACCAGGACGGAACCCTCTGGGAGGACGACCGTGGACCCGCGGTTTGAGGCAATCCAGAACCTGATTGACGTCGACTGCCTGCAGGACGTGCGGCTTTTCGCCGTCGGCGGTGGCAGGGTCTGCTACTCGTTCCTACAGATGGCGGTTCACCACGGGATCAAACACATCTGCGTGATCGAGCCGGACGTGGTCAGCGCACGCAACTTCGCGAGCGGCTTCCCCGAGGACGCCGTCGGGAGCCCCAAGGCCGCGTTCATCGAGAGCGACCTGAAGCGCCGGCGGAAGGACCTCAACATCGGAGTCAACCCACTGACCCTGACTACTACTGACCTGTCCTTCTTTATCGAATGTGTGAACTGGAGCACTCATGTGGCCTTCTTTATTGATTCCTTCAACGTTGTGGCTGAACTTGTGCTCCTGGTGCATCGGGCCAGGCCCTGCCTGTACGCCGCCCTGCTGGACCGGGGCCAGGTCGGCGAGGCGGCCTGGTCCATGCCTGGGCAGACGCCGTGCCTGAACTGCACGGCGCGGCTGTTCGAGAAACAGGGGGTCGCCGGCGGGGAAACGCTGCTGGTGGACGTGGACGCGGTCGTCAACCTCTCGTTCCGGCAGTTCCTGGGCCTGTGCCTCGTCGGCCGGCGGGGCTTCGACCTCTTTCAGCCGTTCGTCAACCCGCGTTATTGCCTGGCCTACGTGGTCAACGGGCCGGGCGGTTTCCTCAACATGCCCCAGCCGGACACGCCGTGCGGCGTGCGGCTGGTGGAGGTGGTGGACGGGCACGGAGTGGGGCCTGCGTGCCCGACCTGCCAGGGATACTGGCCCTGAAAGGAGAATAGCCATGCCAATGGCAATGCCTGTGATGCGGCTGCCAGCAGCGCCTGGCGTTGTGGAGCCGCGGCTTTCGCGGCCCAGGGCGTTTGAGGCGGTCCTGCTGGGCGTGCGCGGGCTGCTGCGCGAGGCCGAGGAAAGCGGCCCTGTCGGAGATGACCAGACCGGCGGGGCGGACCTGACCGAGGTCGTCGTCAGCCAGCCCAGGGCGATCGCGCGGCCCACACGTGCGGTCGACTAGGGGCCGCAGGGGGAGGGGGCACGGTGCCCCCTCCCTCACTCTCTGAAAGGAGACGAAAAATGTCACGCATGACGCCTGAAGAACTGCTCGACCTGTTCGCACGGTCCAATCCGAGGACGCGCAAGACCACGACGCGCGTCGTCGAAGGAAAGGTCTCGGAGGACGGCACGATCTACGTTCAGGAAGAACTGAACTTCGTTGACCCGTCACTGACCGTGCGGTCGGTGAACCTGGTCGGGAGCCGGTTCTGCGATTCGGACCACGTGCTCGACCAGACGACGCGGCTGGTAGCACGGTGCAGGATGTGCAACTCTCTGACGTGCTCGGCCCCGGGGTGCTCCCACACCTGCTCGCGTTGCAACGCTCCGGTTTGCGCAAGGCACGTGCACCTGTACGGCGAGGGCGAGGCCTACTGCTCAAGATGCCGGCCCTGGGTGCTCGCGCGTTGGCTCTTCCTCGGGAAAAGGAGATAGCCATGCTGTGGCTGCTGATTCTCGGGACGCTTTCGCTGGCGCTCGCGCCGGTGCGGAGGTACTGGTACATCGTGCTGCCGGCCGCCGCAGGAATTGCCCTTGGCCTCAACTTCGCCGGCGAAGCCGTTGGCGGCGGCGCTCCTGGCCTGCTGGTCCTGCTTGCCCCCCTGATGGCCGCGGCCATGCTCGTCGGCTTTTTCCGGGAGGCCTTCGGCGGCAGGTCTGCTCCGACCGGCAACGACCGGCGGGACAACGACCGGCGGGATGACCGGAACAACCGAGGCGGCGCGCGGGGCGCGCACTGACGGCGGGCACGGCTGACGACGGTCGCGGCGTCTAAAGGCAGAAGGGCGGTCTCCGACCGCGTCTTTCTGCCTTTCCCCTCCGGGTCGCCGCCGCTCGGAGCAGTACCGAAAAGAATAAGTGGGCGGGCCCCGGCTGAGGGCTTGCCCGGAGGTGGACGTATGGAAGTGGAAGTGTGGAGGGAAGGGAGCGACGAAACCAGGAGGGGCCGCGACAGGAACATCGCAGCGGCAGGGGCCATCTTCCTGGCCCGGTGCCTGGGGATTGACGCGGAGCCGGGCTTCGACCTGGCCAACAGCCGCGGCAGGGACGGCAGGAGCTTCAAGGCGCTGCCTTTCGGGCAGATGGCCTTCAAGACGCTCTTCGACATGGGGGTCTTTGGCGAGCAGCGGCAGTTGCAGTTGCTGCTGGTAGACGAAGCGGGGTGCATCGTGGCCGAATCCAGGCAGCTCTACTCGCTGGGCAAAGCCCTGGACCTGCTGGACCGGCTGCCGGTTCCCCTGGCGAAGAACGCCGATGGGTGGCTGAAGGATGCCCTGGGCGAGAACCGGGACGTGCCCCTGCTGCCCTCCAGCAGTGGCGGTCCGGCCCTGAAGAAGGAGCACTGAGCCATGCTTGACAGGGAAGACGAACACCTGATTGAACTCCTGGGCAGGGACACGCCCGAGGTCAGGGCCCTGATTGCTGCGGCCGGTAACGGCGGCCTGGGAGGCGCGGTCCACGAGATGCTTCGCTCCCTGGTCAGGCAGCGCGGCTGGGACCCGGACAATCCGCCGGCGATCGCGTTGCCCTGGGACCTGTCGCCGAGCGACTATCCCCTGGGCCTGGCGATGAGCGGCGACGTGTTCGGCGAACCCGTCGGCCCTTCCGACAGTGACCTGATGGGACACCTTGGCGTCTTCGGCCAGACAGGGACAGGCAAGACCACGGTGGTTCGTCTGCTGCTCCTTTCGTTCATGGGGATTCTCTGGGCCGGTCTGAGGAACGACAGGACCTTCCTCGTGTGGGACGCCCACTCCGAGTATCGCGACCTGCTGCGGTTCTTCGGGCCTGAAGGCCTGGTGTGGCTGGAGGCAGGCGACGTCGGCGTCAGCCCCTTCGAGGTGCCGCGCAGGGAAGACGGCGCGCTTGTTATGCATCCGTATAAGTGGCTTAACTGCGTCCGGGAGTGGGCGCGCCTTGCGTGGCTCAACGAACCCAGTTTGAATTTGTTGTGCGAAGTGGTCCGCGATGAATACGAACGGCGCGGGCTGCTGGTTGACCCGTCCGGCGACTGGCCCTCCGTGAGCGACATTCTTGGCGCGCTGCAACGGCTCAGCCCACCCAAGGGCTCGGACCGCGCCAGGGCGAAAGACAAGCTGCTGGACCGGCTCGAGTCGATTCGGGCGATGCTGCCGGGTCTGGACGTGCGGCGGTCGCGCGACGTCGGGAAGCTGCTCGCGCGCTCCGTGATACTCGACCTGTCCGACACAGCGGACCTGGGCCGGCCGCTCCTGTTCGCCCTGCTGACCCTGGTCAAGCGCGAGGTGCTCCGGTCGGACGAGGACGCCGGGATCCACCGCCTGGAAGTAATAGAGGAAGCCCACGAATTGCTGGGCGGCCAGATGGACCGGCGGGTGTCGGACCTGAAGGAGAGCACGCCGTCAGGGATACTGCGCGACCTGCGCAAGACAGGCACCTGCGGGGTAGTCGTGACGCAGTTGGTGTCCGACCTGGCGCCGAGCGTCCGCGGCAACCTGGGCTCGGTGCTCGTGCTGCGCCAGGGCAACCGCGACAGCGTGCGCCAGGCGGCGGCCTTGGTGAATCTGAAGACGTGGTACGAAGACGAGATCGCCAAATTGCCCAACTGCCGCGCCATAGCGCGGTTCAGCCGCCACGGGGAACCGGTCTACCTGGCGATCTACGACGCCCGCGCTCTGGGTCTCGGCGTGGCGCCCCCCAGCCGCGAGGAGGCGCGCGAGTTCAGCCGGGCTGTGCTGGAGGCGATTCCCTACGTGAAGGGGGAGGAGCCGGCTGTGGCCGCCGGTGACGCTGGCCAGGAGACCGGGGGCGGCGCGCCCGACGCTGAGGGTGGGCTGCACCCCAGGGACAGGAAGGTGCTCGCGCGCATCGCTGAGCGGCCGTGGGAACGGATTGAGGACCGGATGGACGCGCTCGGCCTGGACCGCGAAGTGGAAGGCGACGTGCGGACCAAGCTGGAGGCGCGCGGCCTCATTGGTCTCGTAGGCAACGTCGGGGCGAAGAACCGGCTGTTCGAACTCACGGACCGGGGCCGCGTCGTCGCCGAGGTGGAGGGCCTGGCCATCTCGAATACGGGAAAGGGCAGCGCGGCACACGAGGCCATCGTGCAGTACGCGCAGCGGTCCCTGGCCGGCTATTCTTCCGGGTTCCGGTTCCAGCGGGCGGGCGTGTCTTCCACGACAGGGGGTGTGCAGCCCGACCTGCTGCTGCTCCTGCCAGGGGGTGGCCGCGTCCCCATCCAGGCCTGCTGCAACAACCAGCCGTCCTACGAAGCGGGCGCGCTCCTGCGGCTGCACGCGCTGGCCCTGCTGGGGCCAGGGCACGCGGACCGGGTGGACGCCGTGCTGGCCGTGTGCGTCAACCGGCGACACAAGGCAGCAATCGAGCGCGCGCTCCGGAAGGAAAACGGCGGCAGGATGCCGGACCGGGTGGTCCTGCTCGACTTCGACACCATGGTCGACCCGGAGTTCGACTGGGCCTCGGTGTTGGAGTCACCGCTATGACGGCCTGGGACCGGCAAGGAGATGGGCTGGCCGCGCGGGCGTTCGGGGGCAGGTGGTTCCGCAGGCGCCAATCACCCCAGGCGGATGGCCTGAGCTCGCTCATTCTGCCCTTCGCCCTTCGGGCCGGCCTGCGGGTCCGGCATTCGCAAACTGCCCGGCGACGGTGCAGCAACCGGCGGCCGAGAGCCGGGGTGCCGACCAGGGCCCGGCCTCAGCCGCCCCTTGCCGGGTCGCCGCGCAGGCAATTACGCGAATGCGAAACGCAGATGGCTCGCTCAGGCAAAAGGGCGGTGGAGGTGATTGGCATGAAGGGAACCACCAGCGAAGGCCGGACGCCCTGTGCCCTGCGTGGCTGGGCACTGGCACCGAAGGGGCCTTGTCCCCGGCGGCTGCCGACAGTCCGCATCCGGGGCCGGCTCTACCTTCAGGACGACCGCCTGCAAAGATACCGGGCCGTGGACGCCCCGTGGGACCGAATTCCCTTTGGAGTCATGGCCTGGGCAAGGGTCATCTTGGGCAAGTGGCGGACTGAATCGGCCCGGCCTGAATGGCCGGCAGCCGAACCCATGCCGGGGCTGCTGGAACGGAAGGCCGCTGCCCCTGTGAACGGCGAACTGGCCGCGCGGGCGTTCGGGCTCAGGAAGGCCCGAAGCGGTGGCCGCGCGTCCGCCGGGCAGCACCTGCCCTTTTGCAGTGCGAGCCGCCGCGCCAAATCACCAGCGCAGATGGCTCGACCCATAATTCTCGCTTGCGGTCTTCGACCGCCAGGGCGCGCGGGGCGAAGCGAGATTAAGGGTCTTCGCCGGAAGGTGGCGGAGGTGATTTGGTATGAACGGCTCGAACAAAGCAGCGGGCAGGCAAGACCCGGCGTCGGTCCTCGCAGCCGCAGGGCTGTCGGCCGCGGAGGAGCCCCTGCTCGACGATGGCAACTGGCCATGGTCCAGCCAGGGGCAGTGCGTGGTCTGCCGGCTGAAGCGGGAGGCCACGGCCTCGTGCGAGCGGCCGGTAGCCCGCAGCCAGCTCCAGTGGGCCACCGTCTGCAAGGACTGCTGCATCGCGGCCCTGGATGGCCACGAGTGCCGCTGGTGGAGCTTGTGCTGGCGGGACCAGGAGGCCCGCAGGGAGGGGTGAACCCCCCCCCCCTGTGACCCCGGGGAACGGCGGGGCGGACTGGGACGGACAGGACGGAGCTGTGCGACATGCGACTTGCCGTTGGCGCGACATGCGACTTGGAGGACTGGCGGTGCCGAAGGAAAGGGGCCGGGGGCCCGGAGAAGGACACCGGGAAGGGTCCCGGAAAGGAAGCCGGAAGGCGGCTTCCTTGGGTAACACGCGGTGAAGGGTGTGTTGTTTCATTTGGTTCAGTGTGAGTTGGTGAGAAAACGTGCCTAATGAGAATGAAAGCAGGGGTGGAGCATGACGACAATGCCGCCTGACCAGCCCGTCCTTCCGGAACCGGAGGGGACCGCGAACGACCCCCTGATGCCGGTCGTCCCGCCTATCGTGGACCCCCTGGCCCAGACGCTCGACGCGCTTGAGGCGTCCATCGAGGGGATGTCCCGTATGGGGGATTGGGTCTTCGAGGACCCGCTGGCAGAGATGTTGGATTGTCTGGAGTATTCCCTGGAAGGTCAGGTGAAGCACCCGCCCGAGGGGTGGGCTGGAGATGACCCCGAGCCCGCTGCCGGCAAAGGCGAACCGCGCAAGCCCACCGGTCCTGCAAACATCCTGACGGGACCTGGCCCGCTCCGGGAAGCCCCGCCGCCGCACTCTGACCGCCGGGAGCCATTCTTCTCCCGAGAGCGCGGGCGGCCGATCTACTACGTGATGGGAGGAGGAGCGGGAATCCATGGCGATAGCCCCGCCCTGAAGGGGTACTGCCACCTTCGCAAGCAGTGGGTCTGGGAGGATGACTGTGCCCAGTGCTCCGACTACGAAGCCAGCAGCCAGGGTTCCGGGGGTGCGGACGGTGACTACTGCCGCCACACACTGACCCCAACGATAGATGAGGAGGGGGCGGACGATGGCGAGTAGGCACGCCGAGAGCATGGTCGAAGCGCCTCTCCTGCCGGGCTCGAAGACAGTTCGCCAGGCAGAGGATACGCCTGTCGTCGCCATCCGGGAGGCCGAGGAGTTCCGGACGGTCAGTTTGAGGATGCTCGCCGAGATTCTGGACACCAGCCGCCCATCGGCGCGGCGGTGGCTCCGGCAGGCCGGCATCAGGCCCATAGCGATCGGGCGGGGACGCAATGGTGCGATCCGCTACCGCTGGAAGGAGGTAAGGGTATGGCTTGAATCCAGGGAACGTGTTGAGTAGTGCCTGTCCCTGCGTGACTGCCACCCCGCGGTCCAAAGGGAACAGGTACGGACGGCCCCCGCGCTTGTTTGCGGGGGCCGTCGTTTCTGTTGCAGGGATGCCTACCGGGCAATGCGAAGCGCGGGCCGCGCTCGTCTGGACGTCTGCCGTTCCAACCGCTCGATCTTCTGGAGCAACTGCTTCACGACCTCGGAGGAGGGGCCGTCCACAGGGACGTCGTCCGCCCCCGACTTCTGGAACTCCACTGACTCGCGCATCTTCTCGGGCACCAGGGCAGCGTAGTGCCGCCGACAGATCTCCGGCGAGTTGCCCAGCAGCTCGGCGATCTTGAAAAGCGACTCTCCCTTCTGGGCCAGGTGGCTGCCGAAGGTGTGGCGGTAGTCCAGGCAAGACCAGTCGAGCCCGGCGTCCTCGTTGACTTCGCGAACCTCCTGGCTGAAGTTGTCGGGGTTCCAACGGCCTCCCCTTGGACCGGGGAAGAACCAGGATGACCGCGCACCTGGCTGGTGCTTCTGGAGGATGGCCAATAGGTCCTTCGAGATGGGAACGGACCGGTTCCGTTTGGTCTTGGGTTGCCAGAACTGTCCGTCGACCTCCTTGGCGCGGACGTAGATCATCCTGTCCTTCAGGTCCACGTCCTTGGGGGTCAGCCAGAGGGCTTCTTCGCGGCGGAGCCCCGCGTAGATGTACGTTGCGACCATGGCCCGCAGCAGTGGACGGCCCTTGAGGGCGGCCAGTTGTCTGTCGATGTCGTCGCGGGTCAGCCAGGTGATGGTCGGCGCCTGTTCTCGCATCCGGCGCACTCCCTGGACAGGATTGCGGTACCGCAGGTCAGGACAGACGTAGCCGTACTGCTCAATCGCGTAGCTGAACAGCCGGTGCAACACGCCCCGGAGGCGGTTGGCCGTCTTGGGCGCGATGTGGTCCTTCACAACGCGGTCCTGGATGTAGGAGCTGACGGTCTCTGCCGTGACCTGCTCCAGCCGCCTGACGGGGACGTGCTGCTTGCCGAACTGGTCCGGTACGGTCGGAAGCGGTCGCGGGTGCTGCCGGAACTTGTGCGGCACGTTGCTGCCAAGTTTGAGGGCGTCACAGCGCGGTCCGAAGAAGACGCGAAGGTACGAGATGTCCTTCCTGGCACTGTTGCGGGTCTGGGTGGCGAGCAGGAATTCGCAGAACGACTGGAGGAAGGTCTCGATGGGTATGTTGGACGGCCGGATGAGCCGGTCGGTCACATCGAGCGCTTCGAGGCGCTTCTTCTTTTCGAGGGCCTCGCGCTCGCAGTCGGTCTTCAGGGACTGCGAGACCGGCCGGCCTCCGACGTAGTAATGAATCCACCAGGTTTTTCCACGACGGTAGATGCTGGCCATGACATTGCTCCTTTCCTGTCATGGCCCATCCCTCCGGCCAGCACCGTGGCGAGAGCGAAATCTTCGCTACAATTTCGCTACAGTCGCCACAGCGCAAAAAAGAGGGACGGGCCTAAGTGCCCGTCCCTGCGTGACTTACGTGGTAGCGGGGGCAGGATTTGAACCTGCGACCTTCGGGTTATGAGCCCGACGAGCTACCAGGCTGCTCCACCCCGCGGTCCATTGCAGTGATTATACCAGAACGGCGCTGACTGTCAAGCACGCTTACGGAAACACGGTAAAGCCTCAGTTACGTGCGCCCGCTCCAGATTGCGGGGTGTGGCACGGCTGGCTTGTCCAACCGTGGGTATCGCCAGCGGCCAT